>JAEEGI010010915.1_pt1 | contig 19690 bp, 16 predicted proteins | sample 8958751 | NCBI WGS metagenome assembly JAEEGI01 (sample SAMN16246545, study PRJNA631951) | gut metagenome | biome: gut microbiome; feature: rumen; material: KS-attached | host: Bos | place: Iran: Karaj | collected 2018-10 | reverse complement strand
TGGGTTTCAAGTAACTCATTTTCCTTCTCTTCCCTTTGCAGGCCCTCAGGGTCAAACTTTACCTTCAGGCTGCGGGCAATCATTTCAATGAAAATGCATCCGATGATGAATGGCACCAATATTCCGCCCGACCAGTATTCTGTGAATTTCAATCCCAAAAGGGTTGCACCCCAGATAATCTCGGCAGCCGTTTTCAAGATATTGATATTTTTGTTGTTGAGTTCCATAATGTAAGAGTTTAGGAGATATAAATGGGTTTTCTTGTTGATTTCTTGTATCTAATTTCTTGCCCTGCGGATGAGGATGCGGAAGGTGATAAACACTACTGCCACCATTACGATGAGCACTATCCATATCCAGTTCTGCGGTCGAAGTGCGGGGAATGAGGATAATAGCATAAATACGGCAAGCAGCAGGGCAATCGAGCGCTTCATGAGTATGGCCAGAGAGACCTGCTTGAGGTTGGCCAATTTGCCTACATGCTCTATGTCGCCGGGAGTGTAGGTGTCCCAAAGCATGAAGATGATGGTGCAAGTGAAGACGAACAGGCTGAACAACATCTTGAAACTGAAGCTGCCATCGTCTGATGTGAACAGGCCGTTTTTCACTGTCATTGCCCACGCTAAGGCTACAAGGACTCCGACAAGAATTTCAATCGAGGTGCTAAAGGCCGTGCGTGGCATCCTGACCTCATCGATATTGAAACCGTTGGTGGCTTCACGTCGCTCGTTACGGTACTTGGCCAGCAACATGATGGCTGTAAAGTCGCCAATCATCATGGCAACAACTCCCGTGATGATGATTCCCGCCTTTGACAACCCTGCCCAAGCAGCCAGCATCAGAGCGCCGATAAAGACTATCATGCAAACAATGCCAAGCAGGTTGAACGCGGTATGACTATTCAGTTTCATCATCGTAAAGGATTATTGAGCGGTGTTGGCTTTTTTCAATTCATTCCTGACTCTGTTCCTCATGTAAAGATCTGTAAAGAGGATAAAGGTGAAGATTTGCCTTGAAATGGTATCCAGGATGCTGTATGCCCCCTTGTAGGGCAGATACAGAGTCATCAGGACGGCGATGGACATTCCAATAGCAAGGATCCGGTACAACTTGATGTTCTCAAGGAGTTGACGGTTGTTGACGAAGCCCTCCGACCTGTTCATCCAGCGGGGGCAATAGGGGATGATGAGTGCAACCACAGCCAGGACCGAGTAGCAGATCATCTCGATGATCGGGAAATCAAGTAAACCTTTGCCCTCCAGCTGGTGGGTATAGTGTGCCACGGCCCAAGCACCGATAAGGATGAGGATGGTTACGGCCTCAACGGCTAGTGCCACAGGCGTGTGGGTCACCTTCACCTCGGCGATGTTGAACTTGCTGTTCTTGTCCTGCTGCTCGGGAACACCCTTGAGGATGAAGCTGAAGATGAGCCTGATGGCTATATACAAGCCACAGCCGATGAGCACAAGATGCGTATGTGGTAAAAAGCAGAAGGCGAGTGAGAACACTGCCAATGCCACAGAGCGAACGCGCATTCGGCGGCTCTTGACGATATCGGCCGCGGTGGCCTTGGGGTTGACCTCACCTTCTTTTGAGTTGGGGTAGTAAGCCAGAATAAGCATGGCGGCTGCACCGACTGCGAGCAGACTGACAATGAGTAATCCTATCCTGTCGTTTGTCCATACCTTGTAGAATGAAAGGGCAAATATGGCGGCAACAGCAATCTCGATGATAGTGCTCACAACCGTTCGCGGTGTCTCTACCATGTCATCGGTGTTACTGAAGTCGGTTTCTTCAATCTTGTCTTTTTGGGGTGCCAGTGACGGGCATTTCTTGTAGATGATATGACGGGCACCGTAGTAGAAGCCGATGATGACGATGATCAGCACCAGTGCAACCAGGGGGCTGATGGCTTCTCTTGAGAGAAGTTCCTTGACCAGATATCCTAATCCTAAAGAGATGATAAATAAAGCGATACTCAGTATCTTTGCATTAGTCAGTTTCATAGTTCTAGCGTTGGTTAAGAGGTTTTACATGTCTTTCTATTAGGACCGCTTACTCTTGAAGTGAGCAGTGATGAACCAGACGATACTCAAGATGGTAAGCAGGAGAAAAGTCCAGTTGACAAAAGTCTGGTTGATTCCCGGGATAACAGTCAGTAAGCCATAAAGCGCTGTTTCCAATGCAATTATGCGCTTGAAGCGTGCCCTTATCTGTAGCAGCTGCATATTGTCTGATGCAATCATGCCGAACGTCCACTTGTTGGTGAAGTAGGCCGAGAAAAGCAGTGCTATCACACAGCAAGTAACTACACAATTGATATAAATGTCTTCGTTGGGACGGGCTATTGCGACGATCCATGAGGCGATGAGGATAAATGCCGATGCAACTTCAAATAGGGTGGACTCCTTGGTGCGTGCCAAGAAACCATATTGGGCTATATTGGCATTGGACAAAGCCTCTTTCATCTCGTCAGGAGCGATGAGGAACATCATCGGAATAATTGCCAGTGGGCCGGAAATGAGCGCAGTGATTCCGAATACTGTCCCGCTGATAGCCCCTGCTGCCAGAAACAGTATGAAGTCGGTTATCAGAACAATAGCGGCTACGATTGCAACGGTGAGCCAGATTTTTCTATTGGTCGATTTCATAGCGATTCCTCCTCGTTATCGGTTTCACTTTTCTTCTTCTTGGGCAGACGGCGGGCCTTGCGCAGCGCTTCGGTAATGATCCACTGCAACTGGCCGTTGGTGGAGCGGAACTCGTCGGCTGCCCATTTTTCAATGGCATCCATCGTGTCGCTATCGACACGCAGGATGAAACTCTTTGTGGCTTTCTTTGCCATAGTCTGCTGAATCTTTAACGGTGAAATTGGTTGTGAAACAACTGAATCATCTGAATAATCTGAGTTTTCGTTGATCTGTAATTGAACTGATTGAAGCCGTTTGTTACTCTGGAATTGTTGAGGTTGCGGCAGCCCTCAGAATAATCAGATAATTCAGTTGTTTTTAAATAACACTTACATGTTAAGCGTGCCGGTATTGACAACAGGCTGGGCCTGTTCGTCGGCGCACAGGACAACGAGCAGGTTGCTCACCATCGAGGCCTTCTTGTCGTCATCAAGCTCCACGATTTCCTCGCTTGAGAGCTTGTCAAGGGCCATCTTTACCATGCTCACGGCGCCCTCAACGATCTTCTCGCGGGCGGTGATGATGGCACTAGCCTGCTGGCGGCGCAGCATCACGGCAGCAATTTCGGGAGCGTAGGCCAGGTAGTTGATGCGGGCCTCAACAACCTCGATACCTGCAAGCGACAGACGCTCGTTGAGTTTGCCCTCCAGTTGCTCGTTGATCTCGTCACCGCCTGAGCGCAGGGTCAGTTCCTTGGTGTTCTCGTCATTGTCGTCATAGGCGTACTGTCCGGCTACCTGCCTCAATGCGGCGTAGCTCTGCACGCTCACGAAGTCTTCCAGGGCGCGCATCAGTCCCTTGGCATTGCCGCTCAGCGTGCCGTCGGTCGAGGCCATCGTCTGTGAGTCCACCTCAAACAGTGCCTTGTATGTGTCCTTCAGTCTCCACACCAGCACCAGACCGATCATCACGGGGTTACCCACCTTATCGTTCACCTTGATGGGCTCGGCGTCCAGGTTGCGGGCACGCAGCGATACTTTCTTAGTGCCGTAGAAGGGGTTGATCCAATAGAAACCGGTACGAGTAAAGGTGCCGCTGTATTTGCCGAACCAGGTGGTCACCCTGGCGGTGTTGGGCTCAAGCATCATGAAGCCGTTCAGGATGAACAATTCAACGATTAACATCAGCGCACCCAGGATAAGCAGGATAGTAGGGAGGATGCCGTGGCCGGGGATGTCATACAGGACGATGGATCTATAGATGCCCCATACGGCGAGAATCGGTAACACAATAGCTACAAACAGCATGAAGAAGCCGTTCATTGTTGTACCCTTGAAATTAAATTCTTTCGTTTCCATAATCGTAAAAGTTGAAATGTTAATATTTAGCTGAATAATTTTGATATCATTTTGATATCGCAAAGATATATTTGTTTTCTGATACAATCCAAATTTTTCTCCAATATTTAACATATTTTAACCATTCCACCCCATCACTCCCCATTATACCCCATCCCTCAAATAAAAACTGAAAACTGCCAACTGAAAACTGAAAACTTTTCATTACCTTTGCAGATTGAAAGAGAATGATAACCATTAACAACTTTATATAATAACAATGAGTACATTAGTCGACAGATTTTTAAAGTATGTGAAGTTCGACACCCAGAGTGACGAACTCACCAACCTGACGCCCTCCACACCGGGCCAGATGGTGTTTGCCAAGGAATTGGAGCGTGAGTTGCACGCCATGGGGCTGAGCGACATCTCGCTTGATGACAATGGCTACCTGTTTGCAACCCTGCCCGCCAATACTGACAAGGCTGTGCCCACCATCGGCTTCATCGCCCACATGGACACCGCCCCCGACATGAGTGGACACGACGTTAAGCCCCGCATCGTCAAGTATGAGGGCGAGCCCATCGTTCTGAGCGAGGAGCCCCGCATCGTGCTTGATCCCGAGCAGTTCCCTGAGATGAACGACTACAAGGGCCAGGAATTCATCGTTACCAGCGGTGACACCTTGCTCGGTGCCGACGACAAGGCCGGTATCGCCGAGATACTGAGTGCCGTTGAGTGGCTACAGGAGCACCCCGAGGTGAAGCACGGCAACATCCGCGTGGGCTTCAACCCCGACGAGGAAATCGGCTTGGGCGCCCATCACTTCGATGTAGAAAAGTTTGGCTGTGACTGGGCCTATACGATGGACGGTGGTGCCGTTGGCGAGTTGGAGTATGAGAACTTCAACGCTGCCAGTGCCAAAATCACCTTCAAGGGCTTGAACGTGCACCCCGGTGCTGCCAAGCACAAGATGATCAACTCGATGCGTGTCGCCATGCAGTTCGCTATGATGCTGCCACGCTGGGAGACCCCCGAGCACACCGAGGGCTACGAGGGCTTCTACCACCTCATCAGCATGCAGGGTGGAGTAGAGCAGACCACACTCAGCTACATCATCCGTGACCACGACCGCGCACGCTTTGAGAGCCGCAAGCGTGAAATCGAGCACTTGTGCAACAAGATCAATGCCGAGTTCCCCGACTGCGCTTCTTGTGAGATCAAAGACCAGTACTATAACATGCGCGAGAAGATTGAGCCGGTGATGAACATCATTGATATCGCTAAGCAGGCCATGGAGAATGCCGGTGTCACCCCCAAAGTGCAGCCCATCCGCGGCGGCACGGACGGCGCCCAGCTCTCGTTCAAGAACCTGCCGTGCCCCAACATCTTCGCTGGTGGCATGAACATGCACGGACGCTTCGAGTACGTCCCCATCCCCTCGATGGAGAAGGCCATGATGACCATCATCGAGATCTGCAAGCTCGTCGCCGAGTAAAGACTCAAATGCCTTAAAGACCTTAAGGACTTTAGTGACCTTAGGGTCTTAAGACCCTTATTTCAAAGCGGAAAAGTAAAAAACAGCCAATAAATTTGGCTGTTAGGGAAATTTGCAGTACCTTTGCACCGCTTTTTGGGAGATTCGCTAGCTCAGCAGGTAGAGCACATCCCTTTTAAGGATGGGGTCGTGGGTTCGAGCCCCACGCGAATCACAAGAAGAAACGCGACTCTATTAGGGAGCCGCGTTCTTTTTTATTGAATGAATGCAATTGAAAAATAGAAGGGCCCCTGCCAATTGGCGGGACCCTTCTATTAATTCTCCGTAATGTGGATTAACCCATGATGAGGTCGAGTTCTCTGTTGATGTCGGCGATGTTGATCTCACCGTCTTGGTTCACGTCGGCGCGCTTCATGGTGCCCTCGTCGGCTGAACCACCCAAGATGATGTCGATGATGGTGTTCACGTCGGCAATGTTCACTTCGCCGTCACCGTTCACGTCACCGAGTTTATATTCGGGCTCTGTCATCTCGACGAACACGTTCTCGTCAAGGTAAGCCATGCGGCGGCGGATCCAATCCTCCACGTAGTCCATTTCCTCACTCAGGTCAAGCGTCTTTCCGGCAAGGTCTGAATCCTCGCTCCAGCGGCCTTCCTCACGAGCGGCTGCACCGCACTCTTCCAGGTTCTCGATGGCACTGCGATAGCGGTTCACCAGGCTGTCGGTGTTGAGAACGGTCTCGCGCAGTTCACGGTAGCGATAAACCACCTCGTTGTGGTAGTCCATCGTGTGCCACATGGTAATCATTGGCAGATGGAACACCCAGTCAAGTGGGCGCTCGGGGGCTACTTTCTCATCACGGGCAACCTTGGGGGAATAGCTTTGACCTAAGCAGATGTCAAGGTCCCAAGGGGCCATCGTCAGACGAGGATGGTCTGCGATGTCGTGGCAAGCGTAGAAGATGTTCTTGCTCTCGTTGTCAAGGGCCTGCAGGGCAGTGATGAAGATGAAATAGTCCTGCATAACAGGTACGTCAAAGTAGTAGCCCATGCTGTCGGTACGCAAACTCAAGCTCTCATCGGCACGCTTGGCAAACCATACGGCATTCTCCAGCGTGGTCCACTTAGCACGATGGATCTCGTCATAGTCGGGATACTTCAATTCAAAGCCGTCCCAGTAAACCTTGCTGCTGCGCTTGGCGGGATCACTCATGGTAACGGTGCGTGACCAAGTATAGGCCATCCACAATTCACCGTGGAATTCCCGGCTCTCCTCGTCATAGCGTTTCAGCTTCATCTGCTTGCGGTCAATGGGCTCGCACATGTTGTAGATACCGCGATACTCGCCGTTGAGCATCACCTCGACCATCTGGCCGCGGGAGCCGTTGCGAGCATTGGGCAGCGTGTCGCTATACCAGGGACGACGGGCCATGTCAAGCCACAGGTCGGTGCTCACGCGGTTGCGCACACGCAGGAAGTCCATCTGACCGGCGTCAAGGATCCAGCAGTTGTCGTTACGCAGACCGAAGAAACGGTGGTTCTCTTTGGTGCTGTCTTCCTCGTTGACAAATTTGATGCGGTAGTTGCGTTTGTTCTTACCGGGTACGTTAGTGGCGATACCACGGGTCTTCACTTTTGCCAGCAAGGGCTCGGCATAAGCAGAATCAGGTTCGTTCACAATGACGTCGCCATAAGTGTAAGACTTCTTGAACTCACCGAACAGCTCAACAATGGGGAGCCAAGTGAAGGTGATAGAGCCTGTAATGAGGCTGTCTCCAAGCATGGCTGTCAGGACATAGGGTTTGCCACCTGCGATGGAATCAAAGGTAATGGAATCTCCACTGTGGATAGCAACGCCTTCGATGACGAGGTCGTTCAACTCGTCGCCAAAGCTTACCGTGGTGGCAAAGTCTTGGCCAAACAGGGACTGAGGCACACTGCACAACCACATGTGGTTGAGGGTGTCTAAAGGTGCACGGTGACCGCCGATGTTAAGGGTCTGGGCCACTGACGTGGCTGCCGTCAACACGATGGCCAGAGCCAAAAGTAATTGTTTCCTCATGAATTCATGTATTTGGTTAGTATAATATTATTTCCTTTTTGATAGTAGCGCAGCAATAAACAACCCAAGGACAGGAATAAACTTTCCCGCCGGTTTGTCACAATTATCTGTGTCCTTGACGACTATTGCCGTTAAAATTCGCCGCAAAGATAGTAAAAATGTTGAAATGCTGTAAAGAATGCACATTTTTTCAAAGATATTTTATGCAAATTGGGATGATTGCTCAGCCAATGCGTCGGTTCTTGTCCGTATTTTTGAGTTCTGGTGGCAACATCGCTTGATCTGTAATCGAGACCTGCAGCAGGGCTGATGCGACACTGTTTCACTCTTCACATTCTTTAAGAAAAAAATCTTCATAATTTTGATTGTTTTTTGACTTGTCTCAGATAAAAAAGAAGTAATTTTGTTGGCTCAATTAAATAACACTTGAAAATTACTCGATAGCAATGAAAATATTTACGAACGATGGACTGCGTCGCATCGGCGATCGCACTGTGGAAAAAGAAGGCATCGACATGCTAGACCTCATCGAGAGGGCGGCTTCGGCGGTGTCCTACGAACTCATATCGCGTTGGAGAACTTCCAAGCGCTTCGTCTTTTTTGCTGGCCCTGGCGATAACGGTGCCGACGCGCTTGCCGTGGCCCGCATGATGTATGAGCAGGGCTATAAACCTGAGGTGTATCTGTTCAACATCAAGTCCACACAGCTCTCTCCCTGTTGCCTGGCCAATCGTGACCGCCTTTTGCAGACAGCAGGCGACGATATCGACTTTATCGAGGTAATCCAGAACTTTAATCCGCCCGAACTTGACGAGAGCGATGTCGTGGTCGACGGCTTGTTCGGTAACGGCTTGCGGACTCCCCTCAAGGGTGGTTATACGTCGCTGGTGCAGTACATTAACAGCAGTGGTGCATACGTCGTCTCGATTGACATTCCATCGGGAATGTTTGGCGAGTGGAACATGGGCATTGACCGCCGCAACATCATCCACGCCAACCTCACCCTCACTTACCAGAGCAAGCGCTTGGCATTCTATTTCGCCGAGAATGCCGATTGTGTAGGCGAGTGCCGCGTGCTTGATATCGAGCTTGACGATGAGAGCGTGGCTCGCACTCCCACAGACTTTTACCTCATTGAGCGGGATAACGTCCATGAAGTGATGAAACCGCGCAATCCGTTCATCAATAAGTATGATAATGGCACTGTTCTGCTCGTTGCCGGCAGTTACGGCATGATGGGCGCCGCAGTGCTGGCCGCTAAGGGCGCTTTGCGTGCTGGCGCTGGATTGGTGACCGTCCATGCTCCGCGTTGTGGCTATCAGGTGCTGCAGACCGCTGTTCCCGAGGCCCTCTTTGAGCCCGATCGTGACGAAATCGTGACAAGTACCATCGATATGCGCCACACCTACAGCGTTGTGGCTCTGGGACCCGGAATGGGCGTGAACGATGTCACGCTCGAGGCTGTTCACCAGTTTATCATGAATTTCAAGCGTCCGTGTCTGCTCGATGCCGATGCTCTTAATTGCATCGCTCGTCGCCCCATGCTCATAAAGAGCATCCCGCATCGCTCAATCATTACTCCTCATGCTATCGAGTTTGACCGCCTCTTCGGTGAGCACACCACCGATGAGGAGCGCCTCAAGAAGGCCCTCGATGTGTCCAAGATTTATAACATCACCATTGTCCTCAAGGGACATTACACGATGACCGTCCGTCCCGATAGCAAGATCTATGTCAACAGCAGTGGCAATCCCGGTATGGCAACACCCGGTAGCGGAGACGTGCTCACGGGTGTTATCTCGGCACTCATCGCCCAAAACTACCCTGCCGACTGGTCGGTAGTGCTCGGTGTCTATCTGCACGGATTGGCAGGTGACTTGGCAGCACAGGAACACGGCGCCTACGGTATGGTGGCAAGCGATATTGTCGATAACTTGGGCAAGGCCATCGTCGAAGTGATGAAATAGGGAACAGCTGTTCCTCCATAACGGAACTGAAAAACAAATATTAGGGGCTGATAATCAAACGATTATCAGCCCCTAATAGTACCTGAAGTGGGACTTGAACCCACACGGCCGCAATGGCCAAGGGATTTTAAGTCCCTCGTGTCTACCGATTCCACCATTCAGGCTTGCGGTTCAGATTCGGCTGCAAAGATACAACTTTTTGATGAAACAACGGCATTTGCCGTATATTTTTCATTTTGTTTCATCAGAAATGTCAGTAGTGCTCATGTCCATATCTGGAAGGTCCAGCAGGGAAATGTCGGCATTTGTTTGCTGTTGTTTGGCACGTGAAGCGGTGATGGCTGACCACACTTTGCCAAAGCGGGTGTTGGCCTTGGGGATGAAGTCACTGTTGCCGATCTCTGCCAGCCTGTTTGTGGCATCGTTCAGCGAATAATCATCGGGGTCAAAGGCGGGTTGATAAGCTTCGTCTTCCTCTTTTCCCGTATTGACGCGGTTGAGCAGGCCTGCCTGTTGAAGGGTTCCCAGTATTTGGTCGGCTAACAGACTGGGTATGTCACAGTTGCGGATGATTTCGCTGCGGGTGAGCAATCCTTGCTGCCTCTTGAAGCGCTTAACGGCTAGACTGAGCACCGCAATCGCGAGATTGTTGGAATAATTCTGGGAGATTTCCTTGGCTTTGTCACGATAGACAAAGCTGTCGAAATTCTGCCAGGAATAGGTCAGTACTACGCCCGCTAGGGTGATGAGCCATGACAACTGCAGCCATACGAGCAGCAACGGCAGGAAGGCAAAGCTGCCGTAGATGGCATTATACTTTGAGACATATACCTGGCCGCTGACGAACAGCCATTCTACTACTTGGAATAGGGTGCCGGCAAGCACTCCCGCAAAAAACGCCCCTTTAAACTGCACTTTGGTGTTAGGGATCAGGTAGTAGGCAGCAGTGAAAATGAGCCAGGAAATGACTGTCGGCGTGAAAGCGAGCAGACGGTGCATCATCGGTGAGATGGAATGTTCGCCAAACAATTGTTGCACGGCGTCGCTCAGGAAGATAGAGATACCTGCCGAGCACACCATCAGCACAGGCAAGAGCAGGAAAAGGGCAGTGTAGTCACTGAATTTGCGCTGTAGCGAACGCTTGGTTTTCACGCCCCACACGTGGTTGAAGGTGTCCTCGACATTGCTCATCAACGAAATCAATGTCCACAACAGGAAAATGAGGCCGATGCCGATGAAGATACCTTGGGACGCCTGGGCAAGATAGTTGTCAACATAGGTAAGTGCGCTCTCCAGTGCTTGTCGTTGGGCGGGAAAATACTTGAACAATTCGCTCTGCAGCAGGTTCTGGAACCCGAAGCCACGTGCGATGGCAAACAGCATAGCGAGTGCCGGCACCACAGCAAGAACAGTATTGTAGGTCAATGCGCATGAACGTACCTGAAGGTCGCGGTCCATGAAGGCACGCACGCTCAGGTTGATAATTTTCACCGCCTTGACCGACCACAGTGACCGAGTGTCATTCCACACGTCATTGATGCAGTACTGGACGTTCCGCAACACTCGTTCCCACAGGCTCTTGTCTTGTCGCTTATTCTCGCTCATTGCCTCGCATTTCGTACAGAGGGACGGTTCTTTTGTACGAAAAATGTGATTTTTTCGTACAAAAGAACCGTCCCTCTGTACGAAAGATTAGTTGTTGTCAAGGGCTTCCTTGATCAGGTCAAAGATGCCGTCGATGGTGCCCAAACCGTTGATGGAGCGATACTTGCCCTGCTCCTGATAAAAGGCCTTCAGCGGCGAGGTCTGGTTGTGGTAGGTCTCCAGACGTTTGCGGGCTGTCTCCTCGTTATCGTCTGAACGGCCGCTCATCTGGCCACGCAGCAGGATGCGCCTGATAAGCTCTTCTTCGGGAACCTCAAGGCCTATTACGGCATCAATCTGAGTGCCACGGTCGGCGAGCAGCTGCTCCAGAGCTTCGGCCTGTGGAATGGTACGGGGGAAACCGTCAAAGATGACTCCTTCGGTTGCCTTGTCCTTATTCTCGTCAAGCACTTGGGCCAGGATGTCAATGATCAGTTCATCTGGCACGAGCTGGCCTTGGTCGATGAAGCCCTTAGCAGTCTTGCCGAGCTCGGTACCACGCTTGATGTTGTCGCGCAACACATCACCGGTCGAGATATGGAACAGTTTGTAGTGCTCTATCAATTTATCGCTCTGGGTGCCTTTGCCCGATCCGGGTGCACCAAAAATGACAATGTTCAGCATAATCTTGATTTTTTACAGTTATATATCTGCTATCTAATAACTCTTATTGGTCAACGTTGCTCCTTCAAGGCATAGATGTCGGGCAGGTTGCGGGCCAGCCCGTCAAGGTCGAGTCCGTAACCCAGGATGAACTTGCTGGGAATCTCAAATCCCACATAGTTAGGAGCCTCACCGATAGTGAGGGCGTCGGGCTTGAAGAGTAGTGAGACCATCTTGACCGATGCCGGATTGTGCTTAGCCAGTTCCTTGCGGAGTTGTGCTGCCGTGATACCGCTATCGATGATGTCCTCCACGATGAGCAGGTTGCGGCCCTCGATGTCCTCGGTCAGTCCCATGAGCTGTTTCACCTCGCCGGTGGACTCCATGCCCTGGTATGACTTGAAGCGGATAAAGGCTATCTCAGCGTCACGAAGTTTGCATGCGCGGAACAGGTCTGATGCAAAGATGAAAGCTCCGTTAAGGATGCACAGGAACAAGGCGTTCTTACCCTCGTAGTCACGCTCGATTTCCTCGGCCAGGCGGTGAACCTGCTTGGCTATCTCTTCTCGTCTGATGTAGGGCTCAAAAGTCAGCCCCTGATAGGTGATCTCTTCCATTGGTTTACAGAATTAAAGTGCAAAGTTACTAAGAAGTTTTCAGTTTTCGGTTTTTCAACTTTCAGTTTTTTCATGGAAAAGAAAAAATAAGCGAGCCAGAGGCTCGCAATACTCCGACTGGCTGGCGGGTGGACGAGCCGCGATGAGCGCGGCGGTTACAACGGGCCAGTCGGGGTATTGCGAGGCTCCGCCTCGCTGTGGGTCATTGTCGGCTGGCGATGGCCCTTGCCAGGGCATTCATCTTGTGGCAGCATTCAGCGGTCAACCGTTGGTAATCATTGTGGTGCTCAAAGGGGGATACCATCAACACCTTGCCAGCGGCACAGGCGTCGAACAGTTTCCCTCCAGGCTTGGCCATCTCAGTAAAGCCGTTGTTGCTGATGAGGATGACAGGAACACCAGCCTCAAGCGCCCTGTTCATGATGGTTTTCTCTCCTGGACTGATAGCTGGGCTTACAAGCACGCCTCCCCGGTCAAGTAAGAGGTCTCCCTCACGTGCTATTTCTTCCTCACTCAGGCGTCGCGAGCAATAGACCTGTGTGATGCATGGGTGTTGCAACAAGCGATGGTTGCCCATAGCACTTACTGCAGTACCGGCAATCGTGAGATGATGGGAAACGGTGAAAAAGTCGTGATGACTCCGTTTCACCCACAAGCGTCGCGGGTTGTCATTAAGGTAGGTTTTCCAGCGCTCCTGTTGTCCCTTGCCGTGGAGCACGCCATCGGTATAACCTTGTTCCCACAATGGGAGGTTGGCTCCCATTTCTCGTGCCGCACGGTTACAGCCAGCCTTAAAGCCGTTGATCACTTTTCCCAAATGGACAGGCAGCGGCTCGGTGATAAACAGGATACCGTGCAGGTGGTCGGGCATGACGGTCAACGCCTGCACTCTGATTTGCGGGTAGTAGCGGGGAATGCCCAACCACTCAGCCTCCACCTTCTTACCTAGAGGTGTGAGGCTTACCCAAGGCTGCGGGTGGCTCTCGTAAGGCCCGCATAGGGTCCCAAGCCGTGGCGTGCGTCCTTCCACGCACAGGGTGATCAGGTAGATGGCCCTGTCCTGGTAGTCGTGCCCAACCATCCGGCGCTTCATTGAGGTGGTGGCGGGTACGTCAGGATGCTTTTGAGCCCACTGCTTGCGGCCCTCGTTGCGCTTGTCGTCCATTGCTTGTGAAATTTTAAGCGAGCCAGAGGCTCGCAATACTCCGACTGGCTGGCGGGTGGGATGAGCCGCGATGAGCGCGGCGGTTACAGTGGGCCAGTCGGGGTATTGCGAGGCTCTGCCTCGCTGTGGGGTGAGTTACTTAGCGACTTTCTCCAGGCGCTTCATCATGGCGAACATGAAGATTGCTGCCACGAGGCAGACGCCCAGGAACACGCTCCAGCATACCCACAGGGGCACTTTGCCCCACAGGGCACCGCCCACGAGTACCAACTGGTTACCCAGAGCGGTGGATACGAACCAACCACCCATCATCGCTCCCTTGTACTTGGGAGGAGCTACCTTGCTGACAAACGAGATGCCCATCGGGGAGAGCAGTAACTCACCGAAGGTGAGAATCAGATACACACCGATGAGCAGGTTGGGCGTCATGTCGGCCACATGCTGGCCCACGAGGTTACCGCTGGCATCGGGTGCCTGTTGCGGCATGGGCAGACCAACCGAGGCAACCGCCATGATAGCATAGGCGATGGCGGCAACCACCATACCGTAGGCAATCTTGCGGGGAGCCGAGGGCTCTTTGCCCTTGCTGGCCAGCCAGCTGAAGATGGCCATCGACACGGGTGTCAACGCCACGACATAGAATGGGTTGAACTGTTGGAAAATCGGGGCAGCGATGTCGATGCTGCCAGTTGTGCGGGTATACTTGTAGTACAGGATTCCCAGCGCAGCCAGAATGATGGCACCAGCGATGCCTTTGCCCTTGGAGGTCTTGCTCTGGAACAGCGCGAAGCCTGCATAGACGATAAAGATAACCAGTACCAGGTTCCATACGTCAAAGGCCATGCTCTCCAGGCCAGTCGACGTGTTGGCTGTGAACTCGTCGGCAAAGAAGGTGAGCGACAGGCCGTTCTGGTGGAAGGCCATCCAGAAGAATACCACCACGGCAAACACGAGGCACAGCGCGATGATGCGTGCCTTGGTATCGTCTTTGCTCAGTTCGGGCTCCTTAACGGTGTTGACCTCATCCTTAACAGCGACCTTTTTGCCGCCCTCACAGTGGCGGAACGTACTGCGGAATGCGTAGTAAATAGCAATCGAAAGAACCAACGAAACGCAAGCCACAGCAAACGAGAAGTGATAGGCATCGTTGGACGAGAAGCCCCATGCGGTCTCAGCATACTCTTTGATCTTGACAGCAGCCGTCGGTGCGAACAAGGCGCCGATGTTGATGGCCATGTAGAAAATCGAGAAACCTGCGTCACGCTTTGCAGCATAGCGGGTGTCGTCATACAGATTACCCACCATCACCTGCAGGTTGCCTTTAAACAGGCCTGTACCCAAGCCGATGAGTAGTAGTGCTCCAATCATCACAATCAGAGCGAAGGTATTGCCTCCCAGGGGAACCGCCAGCAGCAGGTATCCCAGGAACATGATGATGATACCGATAGTCACCATCTTACCGAAGCCGAACTTGTCGGCCATCCAGCCACCGATGAGCGGCAGGAAATACACCACCATCAGGAACGAACTGTAGATGGTTCCCGCAACAGCGGGCGACAGACCATAGTTGGCCCTGAGGAACAGGGCGAACACGGCAATCATCGTGTAGTAGCCGAAGCGCTCGCCCGTGTTGGCCAATGCCAACGCAAAAAGTCCTTTTGGTTGTCCTTCAAACATGATTCAATGTCTTTTTATTCTAGAGAATCTAGAAAATCTAGATACTCCTAGATCTCCTAGATTCCCTTATAAATTAATAATGTGAATTGCGTGTGAGGAATTACTTCTTCTCGCCGGTAACGCGCTCCAGCCAGCCTACCATGAACCACATGACGCCCATGGCGACGAGGCAGATAATCAGGAACACTGCCCAGCACATCCACAGCTTGGGCATCTTGTTGAGCATAACCGGGCCAATCCAGATGAACAGGTTACCAAGTGCGGTGGCACCGAGCCACAGACCCTGGCAGATACCCTGCAGGTGCTTGGGAGCGATCTTGGAAACGAACGACAGACCCAGCGGTGAAATGAACAACTCGGCAACGGTCAGGAAGAAGTAGGTGGCAATCAGTACCCACCACTGTGACTTCATGGCAGCCTGCTGGTCGATACCCAGGGCACGGAAGGCCTCACCATTGGGATAATCATAGGCCATGCTGAGGAGCACCAGGAACAGATAAGCCATACCCGTAATAGCCATACCGATGACAATCTTACGCGGCGTGGAAATGGCTTTACCTTTCCTTGCTAGAGCGGCAAAGATGGCCATGATGATCGGGGTGAGAACAATTACAAAGAACGGGTTGACAGCCTGCCAAATCTCAGGAGCGATCTTGTCGGTGATGACATAGTCACGTGCGAATACCGACAGCGACTGGCCATTCTGGTGGAACGACAGCCAGAAGAATACGCAGACGCCCAGCACAGCGAACAACGCTGCCATGCGCTGTTTGATCTCCTTGGCCATGGCACGCTTCTCCTCCTCGGTGTACTGCTCAACGGCAGCGGCTTCCTTCTTGGCGGGAGTCGGGAAGATTTTCTTGAATGCCATGAAGATAGCCAGCGAGATGAACATGGCGACAACCGAAGCGATAAAGCTGTAGTGAACACCCGTGTTGAAGACCTCAAGGTAGCTGTTGCAGGCAGCAGTCATGTCAGTCATGTCCAGACCACCCTGGTTCACCTTCTCCATCAGTGCGGTGAGGTTGGCCATCTGATCGCCAGCCATGTTGGCGCCTTCTTTCAGGTACTGGTGGCACAATGCGGGAAGACCAGCATCATAGACCATGCCCTTGACACCCAGCCACCACTGGCGCAGCAACGGGGCAACGAACGGGGCAATCAGACCACCGATGTTAATGAACACGTAGAAAATCTGGAAACCCGAGTCGCGGCGCTCTTTGATAGCCTTGATCTCTTCTTCGCTCTTGCCAGCGGCAACAGCGTCAGCCTCCATGTTGTCATACATCTGACCCACGATAGCCTGCAGGTTACCCTTGAACAGACCGTTACCGAAGGCAATCAGGAACAGGGCCACGCAGGTGAACACAAGCAGCCACATGTGGTTGCCGGCTGAGTGAACAACGGGAATGGACAGCAGCACGTAGCCGATGGCCATGATAACAAGACCCCACTGGATGGTGGCTTTGTACTTCTGAGTACTGTCGGCGATTGCACCGCCCACGAGGCTCAACACGTAGATACCAGCATAGAATACGCTGTAGATAGCACCCGATGTGCCCTCGTCAAGGCCGAACTTGGAGCACAGGAACAGCAGCAGCACGGCATTCATGATGTAGTAGCCGAAGCGCTCGCCCATGTTGCTCAACGCGGCGGGGATTAACCCCTTGGGATGGTTTTTAAACATAATTCTTTGTTTTGGTTTTTGATTGGTTAATTATTAATAATGTATTATTGTTGTCGTTGTTTCAACAGCCGGAGTGCTCGCGTGCCTGATAGGCGATGGCATAGGCACGAATCTGCTTGATCATCGCCAGCAGACCATTGCTGCGGGTAGGGGAGAGGTGTTCCCTCAGGCCGATGCGCTCAATGAAGTAGAGGTCGGCATCGAGTACTTCTTGAGGTGTCGCTCCGTCAAGCACGCGCACCAGCATCGAGATGATACCCTTGACGATGATGGCATCACTGTCGGCCTGCAGGCGCATCTTGCCGTCGATGCAGTCGGCCTGCAGCCACACACGGCTCTGGCAGCCGTCAATCAAGTTATCGGCCGTCTTGTACTGCTCGTCTAGCGAGGGCATGGAGTTGCCCATGTCGATGATGACCTGGTAGCGGTCCATCCAATCGTCTAGACCCTCAAATTCCTCAATGATTTCGTCTTGTCGTTCGTTAACTGTTGACATGAAAATGTTGGTTTTCGGTTTAACCTACAAATTTAGGCTTATTTTTTGATATACACCCCATTCGCACCGCTAAAAATGCATTTTTACATAAAAATCACGTCCCACAGGGCTATTCCTGCGGGACGTGACAAATGTCCTTTATCTATTTAGGATCAATAGAAGTCAATCAGGTGCTTGGTCACCTTGGTGGCCTTGGACAGGATGTGGTAGATGCTCTGAGGATTAACGAGCGACTGGATGCCGCGAGCCTGAGCATAGCGGTTGTCGAGCTCCTCCTTAGAGGGCTTGCGCTCTTCCTTCTCCTGCTTTACAATCTGATAAACGATTACAGCGTTCTCACCCTTCCAGGGACCCTGCAGGGTACCGGGCTTGGCGGTAGCGATGCGGCCAACCAGACCGGGCTCCTGACCCAGCTTGGGATCCGACATGCCGGAGAATGCCACGCGAGCGGTGTCCACCTTTGAACCCATCAGGGCAGCATAACCGTTGATGTCGTTGGCCTTGCCCTTGTACTGCTTCATCAGGGCGTCACCCTTCTTGCTGTTGCGAACACGCTCGGTCAGCATCTGCTTGCCCTGCTCGAAGGTGTAAGGCAGATAACCGTCCTTGTAGATGTCGTCAACCGAAACGGCAACCAATACATTGTTGTTGTCGCTGAAGATGGGAGATACCATATCCTTCTTGTTGTCAAATACCCACTTCACAGCCTTGCGGGTATCCTTGATACCGCGGGTGTAGGGGCTGGTCAACTGAGGTGAGCTGGGGGTTACGATAGCGTCAATGGCATTGTAACCGGCCTTAGCAGCGTTCTCCTTGAAGTCCTTGGCAGTCTTGTTCTTGTTCAGGAAGTCCTGGAACTTGTCGCGCAGGGCATCGCTGGTCTTGGTGCTGGCATATGCATCATAGGTGATAGTGGCCAGAGTGTAGAACAACTTGGGAGCCTTCTTCTCGTCAACCTTCATGAGGATAGCACCCTGATCAGCGCTGTTGTAAACAAAGTAGGTACCGATGGCGGCATTGCCAACCTTGTTCTTCAGCGAGTCGGCGATGCCGTACAGACGCTGCCATTCACCTTGCTTACCATCCACCTTCTGGGGATAGGTCTTCTTGAGCTCGTCGAGGCTCTTGCCAGCATTGAGCTGATCCATGACGGTCTTCTGCATCTTGGCGTCACCCTGTACGCTGACGTAGGACAGCATGACAGAGTCGATGCTCACCTGCTTGTTGATGAGCTTGTACATCTGGTGGTGCTCACCAGTGGTGGTGTCGCGGCGAACGGTACCAATCTCGGCGCCAGCAAAGAAGTCGCGAACCTTAGCGGGCAGCTTGTCCTTGGTGACGATAGTGCTGTCGATATGTACGGTACCCAACAGGCGAACCGAGTCCACACCGCGGCCCTTCTGCAGGGCGAGGTAAGCAGCATCGGCAATCTTGTTGGCGGCAGCGATATCCTCGGCGCTGGGAGCGATGTCAACAGCGATGAAGTGGATAGCACGGGCTTCCTCATCAAGCTTGAACATGAATTTCATCTTTTCCCATTCAGCCTTCAGTTCCTCATCGCTAACCGTGTACTTGTCGTCGGGCAGTGATGAATAGTCCTTCTTAGCAAAAGTGAGCACATTGGTGACAGCACCTTCCTCGGCGAGCTGTGCGCGGTCGAGGTCGTTGGCCTGCATACAGCCGGCCAGCAGGTTCTGCAGCTTGGCGAACTTGTATTGCTTGACGATATCGTCCTGGAGTTTGTTCCACTGATTCTCGAGTTCAGCAACTTGAGACTTCTGCACACCCTGCTTGTCGGGGTTCTTGATGAACTCATAGAGGTCAAGCGGAGACTTGGCACCTACCTGCTGTGCAAACTGGACAACAGCGGGGGCGGGGTTCTTGCCGATCATCAGCTCACTGATTTCCTTGTCGCTGACGGTAATACCCAGGCTCTCGTACTCCTTCTCCAGGAGCTTCTCGTTGATCATGTCGTCCAGCACCTGCTGTTGGCGCACTGCGGGATCAACTTGATCCTGGTTGTTCTGCTGAGCCTCAGCAGCGGCTTTCTCCACTTCTTTCGAGAAGTGCATAATGTCAATTTTCTCATTGCCGACTTTTGCGGCTGCGCTGTTGCCTCCTGAACGGCCCCAGGCTTCGATACCTACCTCGATAATGAAAGCGAGCAATGCGGCACCGATTACGATGGCGAGGATCTTTTTCCTCTGCCTAATTTTCTCTAATGTAGCCATTTACAGTTATTTATATTACGTTATTTCATTCATTTTTAGGGCATTTCGCCAAATAAACACGCAAAGGTAGTTATTT
>JAEEGI010010910.1_pt1 | contig 19697 bp, 19 predicted proteins | sample 8958751 | NCBI WGS metagenome assembly JAEEGI01 (sample SAMN16246545, study PRJNA631951) | gut metagenome | biome: gut microbiome; feature: rumen; material: KS-attached | host: Bos | place: Iran: Karaj | collected 2018-10 | reverse complement strand
GGCGAGCTTTTCGCAAGGTTCATGACGGATACAGGACGCTCGTGGGAATGGAAGCTTTTCCCGCTCGGCGGGAACGAGTTCGGAGTCAAACGGTGGTATTCGGTCGTGTTCAAATTCGAAGAAGGCACGATAAGCTACGGCGGATACACCTGCAAAAAGCTGTAAAAGGCAGATCGCCAACTTCCAGTTTAGCGAGACGATAAGACGTTAAGTTTGTGCGCTCTTATCTCGAAAAGCGTACGTTTGTGCGTTCTTACACAAACAAAAAACCACCCGCATGGGTGGTTTTTTGTTTGGCGTTATGATAGAGGACTCGAACGCCGCGGCGCCGACGCTGTCGGCGCGAAAAAACCGCGGTGCGGTGTTTTATAGGTTCGCCCGCAAAACAGAGCAGTTGAAATATGCCGGTTTTTCGGATATAATCAATCATCATACACGTCGGAGATTCGTATGGAGATCACGCTGAAGCCCATGACGCGGGAAATGTATCACCGCTATCTGAAGGAATATGAGAACAGCCCGGAGCTGTTTTTTGATCCGTCGAAATGCGTTCCGTATGTTTACGATCGGGAGACGGTCGATCGCTATGTGCAGCGGCAGATCGACTTGAAGCGGATCCCGCTTGCGATCCTGTGCGGCGACGAGATCGTCGGCGAGATCGTGTTGAAGAACATTGAGGACAAAAAGTGCGCGACGATGGGGATCTGTTTGAAAGGCGCCGCGTACAAGGATCGAGGGATCGGAACGCAGGCGGAGCGGCTGGCGGTGCGGTATGTGTTTTACGAGCTGGACATCCCGACGCTGTACGCCGATTCGATCCTGCCGAATACGCGCAGTCAGCATATTCTGGAAAAGATCGGGTTTCTTAAGATCGGCGAGGACGAGACCTTCAGGTACTATCGGATCGACCGACCGGAAGGATAGCGGCATGACCATCGAGGAAAAGGTTTTTCAAAGAAAGCGTTTTGTTCCGGAAACCATGAAAGCCTTCGGGTTCCGGAAAACGGACGCGGGATATTTGTATGAAACGGCGTTTCTGAACGGCGATTTTGCGGCGCGCGTCTTCGTGACGGACGGCGGCGCGGTTTCCGGAACGGTGATCGACGCCATGAACGGCGAGGAATATGCGCCGCTTCGGGCGGAGCGCTACAACGGCGCGTATGTGAACAAGGTGCGGTCCGCGTATGAAGAACTGCTCGACGGGATCGCAAACGCCTGCTGCCGCGAGGTGCCGTTTGCGTCGGACCAGGCGAACCGGATCACGGACCGGATCCGTGAAGCGTACGGCGTGAAGCCGGATTTTCCGTGGGGACAGAGCCCGCACGAGCATTCCGGGGTATTCCGGCACGCGGACAGCGGCAAGTGGTTTGCGCTGATCATGCGCATCCGGCGCGAACAGTTGACAAAGGACGGAGAGAAAACCCCGGTCGACGTGATGAATCTGAAGATCGACCCGGACGAGCCTAGCCCGCTTCGCAACGGCGTATATCCGGCGTTTCACATGAACCACAAGAGCTGGATCACGGTCACGCTCGACGATACGCTGTCCGACGACGAAGTGATGGAGCACATCGAAACGAGCTTTCGCATGACGGGGAAGAGAGGAAGCAGATGAAGCTGATCGAGCCGACAATGGAATATGACCGCGAGATACAGGCGTTTCGGAGCGAGTTTCTGCATCCCGGGATGTCGATGGACGGCGGCGGCTCGCTGATCCGCTTTGCAAACACCGCGGAATGGCTCGAGCGCGTCGAAGCGTTCAGACGGCCGGGGACCGTGCCGGAGGGACGTGTGCCGGCGACACAGTTTGTGTACCTGCGGGAAGAGGACCGGAAGGTCGTCGGCGTGATCCGGATCCGGCATTATCTGAACAACGAGCTGCGCCGGTACAGCGGGCATATCGGGTATTCCGTCGCGCCGAGCGAGCGGCGCAAGGGCTACGCGACGCAGATGCTCGGGCTGGTCCTGCCGAAATGCCGGGAGATGGGTATCCGCAAGGTCCTGATTACATGCATTGAGGGCAACGAAGGCAGCAGGCGAACGATCCTGAAGAACGGCGGCGTCTACGAATCGACGGTGTATCAGGCGGAGCGGGACCGGTATCTGGAACGGTATTGGATCGATCCCGGCGCGTGACGCAAAGCATCACGGGCGGTTTTTTGAATTGAAAACGGGACGGCATCGTGGTATAATGCGTGCAGGATCATAGAAGAGGCGAAGGCATGACGTATCAAAGGCTTCCCTTTGAGGAGTATTTCATCAACACAAGCGAGGATTTTACGCACACCGGACGGGTGACCTATCCGGTGCAGTATACTGCGGTGAAATACAACACGACGAAGTTTTTCAAGCTGTTCGGCATCTCGCACGAGGTCAATTACGAGATCCACTATGAGCCGGACCGCGACGTGATCCAGATCCATTTTCAGCGCACGTTCGGCGCGATCGACTGGGTGGCAAACGTCTTTGAGTTTGCGAGCCGTTATTATCACGCGATCGAATTTGAGGACGAGCCGCTGCAGCTTCGCGTGCATCACGGCTGGGGCAATATGTACCTTGCGGTCAAGCGTGAGGTGCGCGAAAAATGGCAGGCGCTGCACGAAGCGCATCCGGACGCCGTGACGGAGATCCTCGGCTGGTCTCTGGGCTCCGGGATCGCTTGCCTTTGCTGTCAGGACCTGAATTACAATTTCGGCGTCAAGCCGTACCTGTATACGTTCGGCAGCGTGCGCCCGTTCAAGTGTACGCCGCTGAACAGAAAACGTATGCGCCGCTATCTTGCGACGCTGTACACAGACTGCGAGAACTTTGCGGACGTCAACGATCTGATCTCCTATATGCCGCCGTTCCGCGGATTCACGATGATCCGCCGCGTCAATGTCGGCACGGATCTGAAACGCTCGCTCTTCCGGCTGATCCATCCGCTGCGCTATCATGTGCATTACGATCGGCCGGAGCTGTACGCAAAGATCGGCGAGGTCCCGCATCCGGCTCCGGACGGCGGACCGCAGAACGTATAGAAACCGTATGAAAACGATCAAGACACTGGACCTGTATATTGCGGCGATCCCCGAAACGCCGGCGTACCGGCCGCTGCTTCCCGCAGAACGGCAGGCGCTGATCGAGGCGACGCGGAACGAAGCCGTAAAGGCGCATCGCTATTGCGCGTGGGATACGCTCTTGAAGGGACTGAAGCACAGCTGCGGACTTGACGCGGAAAACGCCGGGCTCTCGAAAACCGAAAGCGGAAAATGGGTCTCGCCGGTGTGCGGCGTTTCGATCTCGCATTGCAGAACGGCGGTCGCGGCGGCGGTATCGGCGCACGCTGTCGGTGTGGATATCGAGCCGCTTGCGGACGCGCGGTATCGCCCGGAGCTTCTTCAAAGGATCGCGTCGGAGGAGGAGCAAACGCTCTTTCCGACCTTCCCGGCGGAACAGCGCGTCGCCGTGCTGTGGACGCGCAAGGAAGCCGCATTCAAGCGGAATGCGGACGGGCTTTCCACGCCGATCGGCGCGGATGCGGCGCAGAGCGGCATCCGTTCGATCGTGATCCGGCTTGCGGAAACGGACTATGCGGTCGCCGCTGCGGCGGAAGAGGGGCTGAAGCTTCGCGTGTTCGAGGTGCGCGGCGAAACGATCACGGAACGGACGGACTTTACCCGGCTTATGCCGACGGAACAGCCCCGGTATGACGTTTATATCCTGCGCTGCGCAGGCGACCGGCTCTATACCGGCGTGACAAACGATCCGGAACGGCGGTTTTCGGAGCATTGCGGAACGGCGCGCGGCGCACGGTTTACGCGCGCGTTCCGACCGGAAGCGATCGCGGCGCTGTGGGAGACGGATTCGCGTTCAAACGCGCAAAAGCTTGAAGCGCAGATCAAACGGCTGCCGCGCGCGAAAAAGGAACGATTGATCGCGGAGGACGCGTTCGGGCTGTTCGGCGGCGCGGTCGATCCGGACGCATACCGCAGGATCCGATAGCGTATAGCGGACGCGTGTTTTGCGCAAACTGAGCGTATGAAGCATGCGATCCGGACCATTTTACAATTTGACGAACCGTATCGGCGGTTCGAGCTTTTGGAGACGGAGACCGAAGGGACCCCGTCTTTTTTCGCGCGCAGAAGGGAACGCCGGGTAAACGCCGGGCAGGTGCGCGGAACGGTCGAAAAGAGCCTCCGGCAGAATCGCGCGTGGATCGAGGAACGGTTTCACACCGGGATCAATACCGATGTGATCCTGCGCCCGTTCAAGCTCGGCGGGACGGTCGACGCGCTGGCGGTCAGCATGAACGGCATGGCGGACGACAAACAGATCGCGGATTTCATTCTGCGCCCCGCGTTCCACGTCTGCATCGACGGCGTTTCAAAAAGCGATCTGCCCGCGTACTTCTGCGAGCATGCGCTCTCCATGCACGAGACCGAGCGCACCGCCGCGCGCGATGCGGTCGTTTCGGCGATCACGGAGGGGAGGACGGCGATCCTGTTCGACGGAGCGGGGGAGGCGATCCTCTGCGATACGCGCGGGTTTGTGTCGAGACCCGTCGGCGAGCCGCAGAACGAGATGACGATCATGGGACCGAAGGAGGCGTTCACGGAGAACATCCGCACCAACGTCACGCTGCTGCGGCGCATCCTCAAGCGTCCCGATTTTGTCTGCGAGTTCCGCGACGCGGGCGGCACGAACGGAACGAAGCTTGTGCTTGCCTACCTTGACGGCACGGTGAACCCGGCGCTGCTCGGCGAGGTGAAGCGGCGTCTCAATGCGATCTCGACCGATATGCGGCTGACGGTCGGGCGCGTGGAGCAGCTGATCGAGGATTATACATACCTGCCGCTGCCGCAGATGCTGAAGACCGAGCGCCCGGACCGCGCGGCCTCGGCGGTGCTGGACGGTCGGATCGCTTTGCTGATAGAAGGCTGTCCGCAGGCGGGCGTGCTGCCGATCACGATCGGCACGCTGATGGCAAGCGGCGAGGATCTGGACATGCGCCAGCCGGTCGGTACGATCGTGCAGATGATCCGCATGGTCGGCGCGCTGCTCTCGACCTATCTGCCGGCGTACTTTCTGGCGCTTGCGCTGCACCATCCGGGACAGCTTTCGGGCGAGATCCTCGAGACGGTCGTCGCCTCCCGCGCAATGGTGTTTCTGCCGCTGTGGATGGAGATGATCTTTCTTCTGCTGGTGTTTCAGCTCGTACGCGAAGCGGGTCTTCGCGTGCCGGGCTCGATCGGACACGCGATCGGGATCATCGGCGGACTGCTCCTGGGCCAGGCGGCGGTGTCGGCGAACATTGTTTCGACGGTCGTGCTGATCATCGTTGCGCTGACGGGGCTCGGAAACTTTGCGATCCCGGATTACAGCGCGCAGGTCGCCGCGTCGTATTACCGCGTGCTGCTGTGCGTTGCGGCAACGCTTGCGGGGTTTTTGGGCATCACCGCCGCGGGGCTGTGCGTGACCGCGCTGATGTGCTCCGCGAAATCGTTCGGCGTGCCGTTCTTCGCACCGTTTTCGCCGGTCGCAGCGCATGCGGAGCATCTGCTGTACCGTGTGCGGATCCGCAACAGAAAAGGCGCAAAGGATCTCTCGAACACCAAAAGGAGGCGCGCATGAATCTTCGTATCGGCGCGTTCGGACGGCAGGAGAGCGCGGCAGCCGTTCTGATCGCGGCGTTTTTCGGCGGCTGCTTCGGCATGGATCGCCGCGCGCTTTGCGAATACGGGAACGCGTCATGGATCGTACAGCTCATCGCGACGGTGCAGGCGCTGCTTCTGTTCGAGGCGGCGGTGTGGGCGCTTCGCGTACGCGGCGGGAACGATCTGTCCGCGCTGATCGGGCGGTCGCGGTTCAAAAAGCTCCTGGCGATCCCGCTGATCCTTGCGCTGCTGCTTGCCGCGATGCAGCCGCTTGAACAGTTCCTGTTCACGATGACGCAGTATGTGTTTACGGATGCAAAGCAGGTGACGGTTTGCCTGTATCTGCTGCCGTGTCTGTTCGTTCTGACCGCGCTCGGCGCGGAAACGGTCGTGCGGACAGCGCGGATCCTGCTGCCGATCCTGGTGCTGTCCGTGATCGCGGCGCTGCTTTCCGGGATCGGGGAATATCATCTGTACCGCATCCATCCGATCCCGCTTTCCGACCCGATACGCATCTTTACGCTCGCGGGCAGCGCGCAGGTCCGCGCCGCCGCGCCGCTTCTGGCGCTTCTGTGCATCGGTGAGGGCACGCAGGAACGGCTGGCGATGCGCAGCGCCGGACGCGTCGGAGCGATCGCGGGCGGGATTCTGGCAGAAGTCGCGCTCTTCGCGCTTTCCCTGACGTTCACCTACACGCAGCTCGAGGGCATGCCGTCGCCGTTTTACAGGATGCTCGTCGAGGTCCGCGCGGAGAATCCGACGTTGAGACTCGACCGCGCGGTGCTGTTTTTGTGGCTGTCCGGCGCGATCCTTTCCGCCGCGTTCTATCTGTACGCCGCGGGCGTGCTGTTCGCAAAAAGCTTCGGCGTACGCGATATACGTCCCGTCGCGCTGTGCCTGAGCGGGATCGCGCTTTCGCTGATCCTGGTGCTGTATTACGATTCAAAAACGACGGAAACGGTCAAGGAGCTTCTGCACCGGCATGCGTGGGTGTTGATCTCCGTGCCGTTCCCGCTGATCCTGCTGAAACCGAAAAGGAGGAGACCGTGCGCCGCATCTGCCTGATTTTTGTTTTTTTGCTGCCTGTACTCGGCTGCATGCACTCCAAGAACATCGACGAATACGCCTATGTGCTGAACGTGGGCGTCGAGCGCGGAACGACGATGCCGTACCTCTTCACCGCGCTTGTTTCCGTGCCCGGCGGGACGGAGGACACGAAGGTCGAGAACAAGGTCGTCACCGCGGAAGCGCGGTCGTTTTCCGAAGCGTACGAGACGCTGAACGCCGCGTATCCGAGCAGGCTGAGCTTTGCGCGCGCGTCGCTTCTGGCGATCGGCGAGGACCTTTTGAGAGACGGCGCGCAGACGGACTTCTTCGACTTCGCGTTCGGCAAGCCGGACCTCTGGCCGAATCTGCGCACGGTCGCGGTCAAGCCGCCGATCCGCGACGTGTTCGAGGGCTGGATCTCGGAAGCGGATCCGTCGCTCAGGAAGATCAAAACGGCGGCGGGGGACCTTATGGACGAATCCGGCATGACCGCGGACACGGGGTACAGCACCTATCTCGAGGCGATCGGGGACAAGCGGTTCGACGCGATGCTTGCTTACGCGGGCGTGAACGAATACGGGCTCAGTCCGGATCTTCTCGGCGGCGAGACCTATCCGTACGTCGGCGGTTCGCTGCTCGTCGAGAGTACGCTGAAGACCTCGATCGCGGGCAGCGCCGTGTTCGACGGCGAACGCATGGTCGGGATCCTGGACGGCAGACATACGATGGAGGTGCTGATGGTCACAGGCGCGTTCCGGAAGGGCGAGATGCATTTTACGCTCCCGGACGGTGGCACGCTGCGCGCGGCGCTTTACCGCATGCGCGCGCCGAAGATCCGGCTTTCAAACGGCGGGGCGACGGTCAGACTGTATCTGGAAGCCGACCTGCTTGAACCGTCGGCGCTGCCGATGGAGCGGGACGCGCTGAAAGCGTTTATGACCGAACAGCTCGAAACGGAGCTCGGCGCGGTCCTTACCGCCCTGCAGAAGGCGGGCAGCGACGTGATGGGCTTCGGACGGCACCGCGCCGCGCAATTCCGAAGCGTGACGGACTGGGAGGCATGCGACTGGAAATCGGAGTACCGGTCTCTTCCGGTCACGTTTTCCGTGACGCTGATGCTTTCGCACGACACGAAAAAGGAGTAAGCCATGATCTTGTTTTTCGGCATGCAGCTCGTTCCGCTTGCGTACGGGATCCTGTATCTTGTCCACAGCTTCAGAAAGCGCCGCAGAGGACAGGGGATCGCGGCACTTTCGCTGCTGCTCGTCCTTCTTGCGTCGCTTTCCGTTCTGATGTGGGAGTTTCTCACGCTGCCGTAAACAAAAAAGCCGCCCGTTCGGACGGCTTTTGTGCTGTTCGGTCCTTACAGAACGCTTTCGGGGATCAGAGCCGCCGCGTCCATGATGTGGGCGTAGAGAAGCTCAACCGCCTTGCCGGCGTCGCCCGCCTTGCAGGCGGCAAGGATCCGCTCGTGCTCGACGACAGAAACCTCGCGCTCGGCGGCGTCGCCGTAGAAGCCGGATCTCAGATACCGGTCGATGTTCGCATGGATGATCTCCATCAGCATATCCGCGACCGGATTGTTCGCCTTTGCGGTGAGGACCTCGTGGAAGCGGATGTTCAGGTTCTCGGATGCGATCGTATCGGTCGCCTGACGCTGTTCCTCGAGGATCGCGTCGAGCGCGGCAAAATCTTCTTCGGTCATGCGCGGAACGGCGATCTTCAGCATCGCGACGGAGATCGCGGCGCGGACCTGCATGGTGTTGATGAGCATTTCGCGCGAAAGCTCGGTGACGGTTGCGCCGCGGTTGGCGTGGATCGTCACAAGATGCTGCGCTTCCAGCTGGCGCAGCGCTTCGCGGACCGGGATGTGGCTGACGTTCAGCGCGGCGGAGATCTCGTCCTGCTTCAGCTGCATGCCTCCCGGCAGAGCGCCGTTCACAATGCCCGCGCGCAGCACGCGATAGACCCATTCCTGCGTTCCGAATCCTTCACGGTTTTCTACATTGGCTGCAAGTGCCTTGTAATCCATTTTTTCTCACTCTCCATTTTCATGATGCGGCAACAATACTATTACCCATGTATAATATAATATAAATTTGTCAATTCGTCAACCTTCGATTTTCAATTTTTGGAAGAGAACGGGGATGCATGCTGCACAAAAATCATTCGTTTTCCGCTCGGACGGCCGCAGACGGGCGCGCCGCCGGCGGTCAGCGTCGGATGTACGGGAACGACATAATAGGCGTAGCGGCCGTTCAGCCGGTCGACGGGATCGGAGATGCGGACAGGGTAGGAGACGTTCTCCGCGGTCGTGAGCAGGATCGCAAAGCCCGATTCGTCCTCGCGGTAGATCCGGTAGCTCATGTAGCGCGAAGGCGGGGTGAACGTGATCTCGGCGGTATCGCCGGCAAGCGTCACGGCAAGGTCGGTCGGCGGTTCGGGGATCTGCCAGTATTCGGTCACGTCCTTGGGCTCCGTTCCGCGCAAAAAATACTCGGAAACGGTCGCGTCCTCCGGCGTCAGACTGCCGGCGAGAACGGCAATGTGTTCGTTCTTCAGCGTCGTTTCGTCCAGCGCGACGGAAACGACGCTGTCCGGCACGGAGAAGTCCGGCGCGTTTCCGTCCGGGTAGAGCGCGGAAAAGACGTCGGCGAGCAGCATGGCGGGATAAGTCCCGCCGCCGCAGTCCTTCGGCAGACACCGTCCGTTTTCCGCGTCGTCGAAGCCCATCCAGACGACCGCGGCGTAATCGGGATTGAAGCAGGCAAGCCAGATATCCCGGTTGCCGGTCTCATCGCCGACGGTGCCGGTTTTCGCCGCAAGCGGGATCGGGACCGAGGACAGAAGGCTTGCGGTGCCCTTCTGCGCCACGCTCATGAGGAGCGAGGTCAGGATAAAGGCGTTGCCCTCGGTCATAACGCGCGTTTCCTCCGGAACGCGGCAGTACAGCTCCGTACCCGCCCGGTCGGTGATCCGCGTCACGACGTACGGCGCGGTATAGATCCCGCCGGATGCGATCGCGGCGTACGCGCCGCACAGCCGGTACGGAGATACGCCGTAGGTGAACCCGCCGAGCGCAAGCGTCAGCGAATCGTCGCGCACGTCGAACGGGATCCCGAACCGCGCGGCAAACGACTTGCAGCGCTCGACGCCGAGCTTTTGAAACAGCAGAACGGCGGGCAGATTCAGCGACCGCGTGACCGCCTCGCGCATGGTGATCCAGCCCGCGTATCGCCCGTTCGCGTTTTTCGGCGTATAATCGCCGAACTCGACCGCGTCGTCGAGCAGCATGGACGCGGCGGTATAGCCTGCTTCGAGCGCCGGCGCGTAAACGAGGATCGGCTTGATCGCGCTGCCCGGCTGACGGCGGATGCGCGTCGCGCGGTTGAATCCGAGCGCGGTCCCGTCGTCGCGTCCGCCCATGATCGCAGAGACGCCGCCGGTCTTCGCGTCGATCAGCACGAGCGCGCCTTCGGCGGATTCGTCCCCGTAGGTCGGAAAGTACGCGTCGTTTGCGAACGCATTTTCCGCAATGCGCTGCGCTTCCGGATCCATCGCGGTCTCGACGGTGAGCCCGCCCGACAGGAGCGTATCGAGATCGCAGCCGAGCAGCCTGCACGCCTCGGTCATGGCAAGGTCGATATAGGAATCATGCTTTTGCTTCTGCGTGTCGGAGATCAGAACGAGCGGCTCCGCCTTGGCTTCGGCGCAGGCGCGCGCGTCGATCATGCCGTATTCGACCATCAGATCGAGAATGACGCCGCGGCGGCCGATCGAGGCTTCGGGACGGAGATGCGGCGCGTAAGTCGCCGGGGATTTCAGAACGCCCGCCAGAAGCGCGCTCTGCGCAAGCGTGAGCTCGCTTGCGTGCACGCCGAAATATCCCTCGGCTGCCGCTTCGACGCCGTAGTATCCGCCGCCGAAGTAGACGCGGTTCAGATAGCACGCAAGGATCTCGTCCTTTCCGAGAAGCTGTTCGAGACGGTAGGAGAGGATCGCTTCGTCGACCTTGCGGTCGAGCGTCTTTTCCGAGGAAAGATGGGTCAGCTTGATGAGCTGCTGCGTGATGGTGCTGGCGCCTTCCACATAGGAGCCCGCCTTGAGATCGTTCAGCGCGGCGCCGGCGATGCGGATGAGGTCGAAGCCGGGATGCGAATAAAACCGCGCGTCCTCGGCGGCGAGAAAGGCGTTTCTGACATGATCGGGCAGCGCGTCGAGCCCGACGGAAACGCGGTTTTCGTGCAGATAGAGACGCGAAACGACAGCCCCGTCACGGTCGGTGACGAGCAGCGTCTCTTCGCCGGCATAGATCTTTTCAAGGTCCAGCATGTGCCACGCGTCCTGCGAAAACAGCCAGACGGCGCCGAACAGCAGCGGCGCAAAGACCAGCGCCAGGACAGCGCGAAAAAAACGCCGACGGCGGCGTCGGCGGTAGAGACTTTTATAGGTTCGGATGGCTTTTTGCTCGCACATACCGAAAGTATGCCGCGAAAGCGGCGCGCCTATGCGCGCGGGAGCAGAAAGCGGCGCACGCGGCTAACATACGCTTTCAGCGAAAGCTGATAGAGAATGTCGAGCAAAAACAGGAAGAACAGAACGCCGAGCGCGGCAAGCAGCGTGACCGGAAGCGGCAGAAGCGTCAGCGGATGTACGCCGATCAGATGCAGCCCGCCGAAAACGAGCGCGGTCCACAGGACGGTGACGCCGATCGACAGAAATACCGCCCGCCGCGGATCCCTTGCGTTTCGCATTGCATGGCGCACGGGAACGTACGGCGCGAGGATGCAGACGAACGCGAGCCAGGCGTAGTGCGGAACGGGAAGAAGCAGCACAAACGCTGCGATCAGCACGTCGCACAGGATCGCGTAGCCGTAAAGCCGTTCCTCAAAAAGCGGCAGCATGCAGAGTGCGAGTGGGAAAAAGAAGAGCAGCGCAAACCAACCCGCAAGCTCGGCGCCGCACAGCAGCAGAAGCGCGAGAAGCGCGCACATCGGGATCAGTCTTTTCGGGGACACATGCCGGTCGTTTGCCATTTCAGATCCGAAGGACCGTCAAGCCCTTCGCCTCCGCCATTTTCAGGGTCTGCGCGGAACCGCTGCGGCTTCTGCGCACATAAGCGATGCAGAACTGCGCGTCGTTCACCATGCGCGCGTTCCGCTCGCGCATGCAGCCGGGATGGTATCGCTCGGACAGATACAGGACCTCGTCCGCGCCGTCCAGAAGCGTTCGGTAACGCATCCGGTCCGCAGGGGAATACGCGCTTTCCTGCCCGCGGTGCGGAACGAAGACCGAGAGCGTGATCGCGGGATCGACCTTTTTTGCGGCAAGGATCCATTCGCCCGCCAGAAGATCGAAGCCCTTTGCGCCGCCGACGATAAAACGCCGGCAGCCCGAAAGGATCGCGTCGCCGATCGCCGCTTCCAGCGACGAGAGAAGCGCGGCGTATGCCGGGGAACCGGTTTCGGGCAGGTCCCGGTGTCCGGTAAAGCAGCACGTCATACCGTTTCTCCCTTCCGCATCGAACGTCCGCGAAGAAGCCGGTCCAGCGTTTGCCGGTCGTTTTCGTCAAACGCGCGGATCAGCGAAACCGCAAGCGCTTTTGCGTCGTCGATGAGCATCGGAACGCTTTCGTTCCGGACGCGCTCCGGCTCCCAGGGGGAGACCCAGCTTTTGCGCGACAGATTCATGCAGCCTTCGGGATCCTCGTGATCCGGTCCGATCAGAAAATCGGAAACGAGCCCCGGCTTGCGGAGCAGACGTTCGATCGGCCGCAGAAAACGGTACTTGCGGGTATGCGGGTCGTACAGCAGCGGGGCGATCCGGCGGAATTTCCGGAATCCGCGCGTGTACGCGCTATAAACGTCCGCGCCGCAAAGCGTTTTCGATACGTTCGACAAAAGCACGTCGATCCTTTGCGTGTCCGCGCGTGTACGCAAAAGCGCGCGGTACGGGATCTCGTCCTTTGTTTCGGCATAGACGACCGAATCGATCACGCCTTCAAAGCGGGAATGCGCGCCGCCGCGATGCTCCGCCTCGATATAAGGATGCACGGTGCTGTCCAATGCAATGTGTGTCAGAAATCCGTACAGGTACGGACGCAGCGATGCGTCGGCCTTTTCCGCAAGCGCGGAGAACAGCACGCCGCAGTCCAGCCCGTGCAGGGCGTTGCCGTGCTTCTTTTTATGGGGCACGAACGGCGTCGGCGGCAGACGGTCGTAGAAATAATAATCCGGACCGAGACAGCCGAGGAGGTATGCTTCCCCGAGCGTTTCGACGGGCTTTCCGACCGCTTCGGCGACGCGCATGCCGAATACAAGATGCGTACAGATGTTTGGCATAGGAATATGATACCATATTTTCCGCTTTTTGTATCCGTTTTACACGCTCTTTTTTAATCTTTTTATGAACAAAATGCAAAATCTCTTCCGATTTGCAAAATGCGTGATACAATGGGAATGCAGGAAAGTATCGCGGAGGTGGAGCAAACCGATGAAACGAATCAAAAACAGAAAAAAGCATTTTCAGATCACGAATCCGTTGGGGTTTTCGCTGTTCTGTGCAATGATCATTCTGGCGATCGGACTGATCGTCGGGATGGTATTTCTCATCAAGGGCGGATATATACAGCAGATGCTGAGCTGTGCAAAATCCGAGCTGAACGGCGAACGCGCCGTGCCGACGCAGGAAGCGGAGGCGACGGCGGAAACGAATCCGACGGACGCGCCTTCCGTCGCGCCGACGGAAGCCGTCGAAGAAACGCCGGAGATCGGAACGCCCGACCCCTCGACGCCGACCCCGCCGCCGCTTGAGCCCGAAACGCCGGCGCCGGATGCGACCTATGATCCGAAAAAGGATCCGGACGCGCCGCTGCTGGGCGTAACGATCGGCATCGACCCGATGCGCGGCGGATCAAAGGGCAAATCCGACGGACCTTACGATCTCGAGTTCGCAAAAGCGCTGGGCGCGTTCCTCGAATCCAAGGGCGCGACGGTCGTCATTACGCGTGACGGCAACTATGATCCGGGAGCGAGCAAGCGCGCAAAGATCATCAAGGAAGCCAAATGCGATATTGCGCTGCGGCTGTTCTGCAACCACATTTCAAAGAACACGTCCGGCTGCTTTGTGGAAGCGACGAAAAGCAATCTGGAATTCGCACAGATTATGATCGACGAATACTCGGCTGCGACCGGCATTCCGAAGCAGAAGGGCAACAAAAAAAAGGACGGCGTCGAAAAGGTCAGCAACAACGACGATCAGGTGTCGTCCAAGTGCGGCTGCCCGTGCGTGCGGATCATTCTGGGCAACTGGGAAAACAAGAGCGAACGCGCAAACCTTCAGGACGAAGCGTTCCAGCAGAAGATGTTTGAGGGGATCTATCAGGCGTTCCTCAAGCAGCTGAAAAAAGCGGAATAAAGAAATCAAAAACGGCGCGCGGGCTTGTTTGAACGCGCGCCTTTTCCCAAAAAACGGAAACGGTTTTTCGGAAGAAATCTGCGATTTGCCGCAACCGAAGCCGTCTCTTTCCGGTATTATTTGTGAGGAGCGAAGAAACGTTGGAACACAGCATGCGAATCGAACAGAGCGAGCCCGTCAACAATGACCTCGATGCGCTGTTTCAAACCTACGGCGACATGATTTACCGCCTTGCGCTGGTGCGGACCAGAAGTATTGCCGACGCCGAAGACGTCGTGCAGGAGGTCTTTTTGCGGTGCCTGAAAAACAATCCCGCTTTTGAAAGCGCAGAGCATCAGAAGGCGTGGCTTCTTAAGGTTACCGTCAACTGCTCGAAAACGCTTTTGGGAAGCGCTTTCCGCCGGCACAGCGTGCCGGAGGACGCGATCGGCGAGCTGAAAAGCGAGGACGAACTCCCGGATTCGACTGTGTACGACGCGGTTCTGAAGCTCCCGGAAAAATACCGAACGGCGATCCATTTGTACTACTATGAGGATTATTCCGTCAAAGAGATCGCGACCGTGATGCATACGACCGAATCTACGGTCAAATCGTGGCTGCACCGTGCAAGAGGAATGCTGAAGGAGACGCTTGGAGGAGACTATGAAGTTTAGGGAAGCATATCGGAACACGAACGACAACATCCATGCGCGGGAAGATCTGCTGGAAGAGATCAAGGCGGAACGCGTGAACAGAGTCCGCAGCGAACAGCGGAAGAAACGGAAGCCGTGGCTGATCGCAATCCCCGCGGTCGCCGCAGCCGCAGCAGCCTGCATCGCCGTCGTCGTCGGCGTCCGCGCCGCGGGGCTGAAAGCAAACGCCGCGCCCGAAGCAAAGTCGGCAGACGCAAGCTATTTCGGGCTGACAGCGCAGCAAAGCGAACATGAGACCGCAGAAACCGCGGTGCAGGGGATGACCGTTTCCTCCTATGAGGAACTCGGAAAGGTCATGGAAGCCCGCAGATCGAAGAACCGCACAACCGCATACTACGGCGTCGACGCAGCCGTTTCGGAGGAAGCGCCGACTGAGGCGGAGCCGATGGAAGCGCCCATGCCGATACCGAATACGGTGACGATGGTAAACGACTCAAAAGGCGCATTTTCTGCGGGAGGTGCGGGAAAAGACTATTCCGGCACGAACAACCAGGTCGAAGGCGTCGACGAAGCGGATATCGTGAAAACGGACGGCACATGGATCTATGCGCTGAACGTATCGAAACGCAAGGTGTATATCCTTTCGGCAGACGGTGAAAACAGCGAGGTCGTCGGCACGATCAAGCTGAAAACGCCGAAGGACAACGATACCTACTGGCGGCAGTACAGTGAAATGATGCTGTACGGCGATCGGCTGTACCTGCTCGGTACGCACAACGATTGGAGCGAGGGCGTGGAGGATCAGGACCGCACCTTTACATTCGCGGAGACCTATGAGTTGGGCGATCGCACCGCGCCGAAGCGCATCGCGTCGCACCGGCAGCAGGGCGAATATGAAACCGCGCGGCTTGTGGACGGAATACTGGTGATCGTTTCGGACTACCGCATCTGGCTGTGGAAGCCGATCGACGACCTGCCGATCCCGACCTATTGCCCCAAGGTGGGCACAAACGATGAATCGGTCACGCTTCTGCCGGATGAGATCTATATCAACCCGTATTCGGAGGAGAACGGTTTTACCGTCGTAACGACGATCGACGCTGCGGACGGCACGGAATACGATTCGCACAAGGCGGTGCTCGGCGGCTGCAACCAGGTCTACTGCAGCGGATCGGACCTTCTGATCGCGTCGAACGAGCATCGGAGGGAGCAGAGCGACGAGCAGACCGCGGACGACGGCAGACATTTTGTGAAGATCGTTTCGGGATCGGACACGAATCTGTTCCGCTTCACGATCGAAAACGGCAGAATCGAAGCCACGGCAAGCACGAAGCTTCCGGGCACGCTTTTGAACCAGTTCAGCATGGACGCATACAACGGGTATTACCGGCTTGTGATGACGAGGGACGAGAGCGTTGAGACCATCTGGACCGACGGCATCGACACCTACGAATGGGACAGCCGCAGCGACTGCTCGCTCTATGTGCTGAACGACCTGCTTGAACCGGTCGGCGAGATCGGAGACCTTGCAAAGGACGAGCGCGTGCAGTCCGTGCGGTTCATGGGCGACGTCGCCTACTTCGTAACGTTCCGGCAGACGGATCCGCTGTTCTCGGCGGACCTCTCCGACCCGTACGATCCGAAGATCCTCAGCACGCTGAAGCTTCCGGGATTCTCGGCATACCTGCATCCGTTCGGCGAAGGAAGGCTTCTGGGCGTCGGCTTCGACGCGGACGAGGAGCACGGCTGGACGGAAAACGTCAAGCTCTCCATGTTCGACATTTCCGATCCGTCGGATGTTTATGAGGCGTTTAAGCTTTCCGTGAAGGATGCGAACTACACCTCGGTGCAGTACAACCACAAGATTCTGTTTGCCGACGTCGCTTCGCAGACGATCGCGTTCCCGGCGGACAACAAATACTTTGTGTTCCGCGTGGAGGGCGACTCGTTCCGCGAGATCGGCAGGATCGATCTCGGGAATGAATACTGGTTTGGCGACGGCAGAGGGCTGTTCGTGGACGACGCGTTCTATGTGATCGGATCGGATGCGGTCGTCGTGCTCTCCTTCGAGACGATGGAGGAGCTTGCCTCGGTCGAGCTGAAATAAACAATTCGCAGCACAAAAAAGGAGGGGATCGCCCCTCCTTTTATGATGCGTTTCAGTATCCGTATTTCTTTCGCTTGACCGCCATGAAGATGAACGAAAGCACGGTTGCCATCAGCTCGGCAACGACGACGGAGAACCAAAGCCCGTTTACGCCGAACAGCAGCGGCAGGATGAGGATCGCGCCGAGCTCAAAGACGAGCGTGCGCAAAAACGAAATGATCGCCGAGGTCACGCCGTCGTTCAGGGCGGTGAAGAAGCTCGAGCCGAAGATCGCAAAGCCGATGAAGAAGAAGGACAGCCCGAAGATGCGGAAGCCGGATACGGTCAGTTCCATGAGCTCCGCGTCGTAGCCGACGAAAAGCTTCGCAAGCGGTCTTGCAAGCCCTTCCGCCGCCACGACCATCAGCACGCCGCCGAGCAGCAGCAAAAGCAGGCTTTTTCTGAGCAGGTTTTTGAGCTCATCGCCGTTTTTCGCGCCGAAATGGAACCCGATGACGGGGGCGGTGCCGATGGAATAGCCGATGAAGATCGCCGCGAAGATCATGTTGACGTACATCATGACGCCGTACGCCGCGACGCCGTTTTCACCCGCGTATTTCAAAAGCTGCAGGTTCATGACGATGCCGACAAGGCTCATCGCCGCGCTGCTGACCAGCTCCGAAACGCCGTTGGTCGTCGCCTTCCAGAGCGCACGACCGTCGAAGCGCGTTTTGCCGAGCCGCAGGATGCTGCTGTTTTTGCGGAAGAAATAGATCAGCGGAACGCCGCCGCCCACGAGCTGCCCGAGCGCGGTCGCGATCGCCGCGCCGGTGAGCTTCAGTTCCTGCGGGAGCAGCGTGACAAGCACCGCGTCGCCGATCATGTTGGCGACGCCGCCCGCAACGATCACCCAGAAGCCGAGATTCGGCTTTTCCGCGGCGACAAAGAAGCTTTGAAAGAGCAGCTGCAGGATAAAGAACGGCATTGCGCCGATGACGATCCTGCCGTAGATCACGCAGTTGTCTAAAAGCGTGCCATCCGCGCCCAGAAGCCTTGCGATCGGACGCAGAAAGATGATGCCGAGGATCGAAAACAGCACGCCGAGGATGAACGACGTGTAGACGAACAGCGAAAAATACCGGTTCGCGCGTTCCGGATCGCCTTCACCGAAGGTTTTCGAGACGAGCGCCGTGCCGCCGGTGCCGAACATGAAGCCCACGGTCGCCACGATCATGATGAACGGCATGATCAGGTTGACCGCCGCAAACGGCTCCTTGCCGGCGAAGTTGGAAACAAAATACCCGTCGACCACGCCGTAGATCGAGGTGAAGATCATCATGGCGATGGACGGCAGGGTAAATCGCAGCAGCTTCCGGTATGTAAAGTGATCGGACAGCTTTATGCTCATGCCTTGCTCTCAAAATACCGTTCCGCAAACGCGGCGACGGCGGCGGCAAGCGCTTTCATGTCCCAGTCGCCGGTGTTGACGGTGAGGTGGTAGCTTTCGCACTTGCCCCATTCGCTGCCGGTCAGAAACTCGCGCGTTCTTGCGCGCGCTTTGTCGATCTCCTTCATCTTGCGGACAAGCTCGCGGTCGGTGAGCTTTTCGTCCTCCCGCGCGCGGGCGCGGCAGCGGGCGATCTTCGCCTCACGGTCGGCGCAGACAAAGATGCTGAACGGGTTGAGGTCCTTGAGGATCGCGTCGGCGTTTCTGCCGATGATCACGCAGTCCTTACCGAGCGCGGCGATGCCCTCGATGACCTTCTTCTGCTGGATCAGCAGGTCGATCTTCGACGCGTTCATATACGCGACGGAGTGCATCGTGCCGCCGAAGGACACGGGGAAATCCTGCCAGCCGTGATTGTCCAGCGTGGTTTCGACGAAGTTCGGATCGAGTCCGCTCTTGTCGGCGATCGCGGAGATGATCTCGCTGTCGTAATAGTCATAGCCCAAAAGGTCGGCGACGCGCTTGCCGAGCTCGCGTCCGCCCGAGCCGAACTCGCGGCTTACGGTAATGATTCTCATTTCGATCTCCTTTCCGAGGCGCTTCGGAATCAAAGCACCGCACAGATCATATACAAAATATAGTACATTTTACGGAAAAAGTCAATCGGATCGACAGATTTCGACGCGGACCGCCGAAAGGCTCTTGCATGCGGCGCCGGATTGCGGTACAATACAGGCAAGACTTTCGGAGGGGGACGCATTCTATGATCATTGTGGGTATCTGCGGCGCATCGGGCAGCGGCAAGAGCACGCTGGCAAAGAGGATCCAGGACAGCCTTTCGTGCAGCTGCGTCATCATCGGACAGGACTGCTACTACAAGAGCTTTCCGGAGCTGCCGTTTGAGGAGCGCGTACACATCAACTACGACGAGCCGAACATCTTCGACTACGACGAGATTATCCGCGATCTCGACACGCTCGAAAGCGGCAAACCGATCACCAAGAAGGGCTACGATTACGCCGCGCATCTGCGCGCCGATTCGGAGGAGCTCATCTACCCGCCCGAGGTGCTGATCATGGAGGGCATCCACATGTTCTACGATCACCGGCTCCTCGATCGCATGGTGCTGAAGGTCTATATGCACGTCGATACCGACATCTGCCTGCTGCGCCGCATCAAGCGCGACATCAAGAGCCGCGGCAGAACGATCGACAACATCGCCGAGCAGTACGTCGAAACGGTCAAGCCGATGTATGAGAAGTACATCGTCAACTACATCACCGACGCGGACTTTGCGATCATGCGCGGCGGCAAAAACAAGATGGCTATCGACTGCATCTCGGCCTATCTGACCACCAAGGTGCTCGCCGAGCGGTTTGAAAAGGAATCCGGCATGCGGCAGACGACGCCCGCGGAGCAGGAAAACGACGAGG
>JAEEGI010010908.1_pt1 | contig 19704 bp, 10 predicted proteins | sample 8958751 | NCBI WGS metagenome assembly JAEEGI01 (sample SAMN16246545, study PRJNA631951) | gut metagenome | biome: gut microbiome; feature: rumen; material: KS-attached | host: Bos | place: Iran: Karaj | collected 2018-10 | reverse complement strand
CATTTCCAGAAATGTTCTGCTTATCATCGTCCGATATTGAAGAGCCGTTGTCATCGTTGGCATTAAAAAGGTTGCATGGACGGTCATTCAGATAACAGAAATCCCCCTCTGCATGATAATCATCCGTGAAAATAAGTATTTGGGAAGAAGCATCCACGCACGAAACAAACCCAGATTGGCCAAATATATCATTACTAAAACCACATGTTGTTGAGGCATTATCACTGCCGGTGGCACACGGTTTATAGCAAAAATCTTTGCTGTCTGCTATATTTGTGATGTTTGGATAGTCGGGTGGACATACTTGTGTCTGTATTGTGGCATTGGCGCCATCGCCTATGCGTGTTTTGTACTGTGCAGGCGTGACGGTAGTTCCATCAAAAAAACGGCACTCACCACTATCTATATTCCATTCACACCCTGCATAATTTTCGCATGCGCTTTGGCTATTCAGTGAATTGTCAAAGCAATTTGGTATACAACGCAAGAACTCCCCGCCGCTTGTATCATCATATACCGGCTGACACCCAGAATCAGCATTGCAACCGGCCAGTCCGTTACTAACAGGATAGTCCACCGAACACACCGTAACCGCCATTGCATCATGTAATGTGATCAGCAAAAGAAACAGAGGCAACAAATTTTTCATGCTGTTATGATAAAACATAATATAAATTGTGGCAACAATAAAATTAAATTAATAACTTCTTCCCACCAGATATATCTTAAATCCCATATTGCTTAATGCGATGCTGTCGCCATGTGGCAACCCAGGAATATTGTGCAAGCTGTCTGGGATAACATCCTTAACAAAAATTGTGCCACGGCCACAAACTTTATCGGGGGCAATATCAATACGCGATTGCAGTGTGTCGCGTGCCCTATCAAATGCCCGCCATCCCCATCCAAATGTGAACGTGGTATCCATTGGTTGTAAATCCATAATAATTTTTTTTACATCCGGTTTATCGGCATAAAATTTTATTGTATCCATATTTGGATTTGCCTCAACAATCGCGGGTCTGAATTCAAATGGAACATAAACTGTGTCGGGATAATGTGGAACAATTGGTTGAACCGTATCGGTTGGTGTTGGTTCGGGTTGTGGTTGTGGGGTGGGATCTTTTTGACATGCACCCAAAAACGCCATCAGCGCACTTAGTGATAATATATTCCATACTTTTTTTGCTTTGCTACGTCTTGGCATGTGGAATCCTTTTGATTATTTTGATTCTATACAATTTTATTACAAAATCGTGTGTTTTGTCAAGTGTGGCGTTAGTTGCCATAGTGTATAAAGAAATTTTTATCGGTCGGGGATATAGTGTTCATGGTTGATGTACCATGTGCCACACCATTATCCCCTGGGTCGCCGTAAAATACCATGCGCGCGGTATTTTCGGTGGGCGCGGATGATATTTGGGTTGTATGGTAGTACATGTTGCTGGCTTGATCAACCAATACAAATTGCCCATTGTCGCAATGTATTTCGCTACCGTTCGGAAATCCCGGTATTGCGGGACCGGCGGTTAAATTGCCACCAACACAAACAAGGTAGTATCGGTTGTTGTCGGATTGCATTACTTGGGTATATGGCGTGGTATTAGACGGCAGACATATCTGTGGGCTGTTATTATCATCACCAAGAGATATTACAACCCCTTCGCAACATGGGCCAGAATTTCCCATCGGTGTGTGTCCCCATGCGTTTGTATGACTTTCATCAGATAAATAACAGCAAGCGGTAGATGTATCATGGGTTAGTTGGATACCGGTGCTGGTCGGGCAATATAGCCCATCATCTGTTTTGTCGTTTTCATCATAATTCGATGGCATGCATGCGCCAGCGGTACTTTGGTTCGTCGGCAGGAATATGCCCGTTGAACAACGCGTGTTAACACAACTGCGCGCGTTGGCGATGACGTTATTGCCACTGATGGATGCGGTGCCGGTGTTAACCGCAAACCACGCCAATAATGTGTCTTGGGCTGTGGGGGTCGTGGATGTTGAAATAAGTATACGGTTGCCACCTTCGTCTGCATATGGTTCTTGTTCGCAATTGCCCCAAATGCGTTCGGCAATACGGCATGTGGCACATTCGGCATCGGTTCCCGTGGTGCATTCGGTAATGCATATATCTGAAATTTTTGTCGGTTTTTGGTGACCATAGGTTTCAAGATAGAACGCATATTTGTAATCTGTGCTATAACTGGGGCCGACAAGGTCAATAATACGTAACACCGCATCATCGCCGGCCGCCGCCACACATTGTTTAACCTCTGGCCAGCATGATGTACGTTCCAATATCGCATGGCGATTCGCAGAAAAGTCAATGTCGTCGCACAAATCAAAGTTTCCGGAAATGGATTTGCATGCCTGAACAATACAGTTGCGACCGACCTGGGTACAACTGGATATAATGGTGTCGTATGTTTTGTTCGTTGCAATGTCTGTCATGCCCGATTCCCAATTCGTTGAATTGCCGGCATCAACCAATGTTGCACATGCCGTTTTGACATCACTGCATAATGAATTTGTGGTGCGGTCCGCCGACACACCAAATATAGACAGCGCACGCGCATCAAACCCCGCAATCGTATCCGCGGTGTTTGTTAAGCAATCGGCGGTCAATGTTGTACATGCCTGGCGAATTTCTTCCAGTTTTGCAATCTGTGCCAATTTAATTTGGGATAAGGCGTCTTCCAAGAAACCATTCCACACCGAATCGGCAATGTCTTGGCAATTTTCCATCGCCGTCGCAAGATATGTTTTCTTGTTTTTAAGATAGGTTAAAAATGCACTGGAACTGTTGGCGGATGTCCATGTTTGTTCACCCGTCGGACGCGTAATCAGGTTGTCCAATTGCGTTAAATTGGTGGTAAGAAATGCGCTGCCGGTGGTGGGGTCTATGTATTTGCCGGTCATATCAAGGCATTTCTGCATGTTCGTGCCGCATACGGTTGGGTCGCTTAACATATCCAGCATTTTCCGTTTGCATGTTAACAAATCGTCGGCATTGCGGGTTTGGTATGCATCAAGGCGCGACATATCCAACAATGCACCGCTTTCAAATACTTTGGCGCGGGCGGCATCGGCCTGGGACTGATACGATTTGAAAACCGTATTACAATCTTGTTCCATCAACATTTGATAACCACTGATTGCGATGGATAATTCATCGTTGTTACATACCTCGGCCGCGATTTCGCGACATACCGGAATCGCCGCGTTGTATAACGCCGGCCCAGTTTTTGTTGTGGTTTCCGACCCAAGATATGAATCAACCGTATCAAATGCAGAATCCACGTTCAGCGACAACGATATCGGTGCCAATGAAACCGCAGAATCCGAATCACCAAACGATACATTTAATTTTTTTGCGATGTCATCCAATGTCTTTTTAGATTTTGTTTTATCTTTGGTTTCATAAAATGCGTTTTCACCTTCGGTGGCGGTGTTTATTGTTTCAACATCTTCGGCGTCCATGTTCACCAACAGCAAGCGCGAATTAAATTCGGACATTTGGTCTTCAACCCGTGCCATTTGCTTTTTTATTGTGTCAAATTCGTTTACACGCGTGCTGCACGCACAACGACGCAGATTTGTATCCTTGGTCGCACAGAATTCATCCATGCATTCATAATAAATCTGGCGACAATTGGAATAATTCGCAATCAGTGCCCCCGATTCGCTTGTCGCCGCACGTGCCATTGTTCGCGCCGCACGTGCCGCCGATGTGTTTGATCGCTTGGTCCGTGTGGTTGATTGCCGCGATTTAATCATATTATTTTTTGCCGTTCGCTGAATCACCGCGGGTGTCGCCGTGCGTTGCAAAACAGTTGTTCGTGGAACAACATTGCCCGTGCGTGATACGGTGGTTGTCGTGCGTGGCGCAACCGTTTTTGTACTGCGTGCGTCTGTTGATGATGTGGATGTACGGTCGCGCGTGGTCGCAGTATTGCGCGAAGTAACAGAATTTTTTGTTGCAGTTTGTGGGCTGCGGGATTGGGATGTTGATGCGGTTTTTTGTGCAGACGCACGTGACGCGGCGCGCGCGATATCATCCATATCCAAGGCGTTCGCACTATAAAATGCAAGCACGCCAAGGCATACGCCAAAAAGCCATCGTAGTCCTTTCATCCCTTTATAAATGTATGCTAGCAAAATTATAATTTTCTGGGCAAGCAGAAAATACACAAAATAAGTATAAAAATGGTGCGGATAGGGGGACTTGAACCCCCACGGATTTCTCCACAGCATCCTTAGTGCTGAGCGTCTACCAATTCCGCCATATCCGCACATGGTTTATTCAAAACCGGTGCTATTTTACACAATATTGTTTTTTTTTCAATAAATTTGTGATAAAATATGTCTGATATATAGGATGGAGAAAAGAATGCAAAATAAATTTTATTCTTTGATTTTAAAGTTTGCCGTGGTCGCGTTTTTGCCAGAAATGCTGTATGCTGCTGGGACATATTACAACGGAAATTACACGTCGCCACAACGAAATAACTATAATTACAACATGAACGGATATGTCGCACGGCCACAACAAAATGCGGCATATAATAATGGCGCATATAATACAACAAACACGACATATTCGCGTGATACGACATACAGCCGTACACGTACAGGTGTTGTACCAAACAACAATGCTTATGTCGGTGGAAGTTATCAGAATTATACACGTGTTACGGGGGTTAATTCGCAACAACAGCAGACCACACGCCAAGTAGGAAAAAGTAGCCAAAAAGAAGGATTCTCGCTGGGGGCGACGTTGACGCATGAATTCTCAAATTGGAATTTTAGTATGAATAGTGCCGGCAGTGAATTGCACTATGATAACATCAGATGGAACGTATTGGATGCAATTGCAAAGTATGATTTTAGCGCTGGCAGTACCCCAATGCGTGTAGAGGCAGGATTGAAATACGGTATGCAATTTGGTGATTCAACAATGGTTGATGACGATATCACAAATGGTGGTTATTTGGTTACAGAATGGTGGGATTGGAACGATACTAATGGTGACCATATCACACAAGATAGCGAACTTACTTATATCGGGGAACAATATGGCCATTCGTTGTCCATCGGGAACAGCAGTGGTGGCGATATGTTCGGTTTCCACGCGGGATTTGGGTTGCCGGGGTTGTTCCAAATTGGTTCGGCACGTATGACACCGTCAATTGGATATCGTTATTTCAAACATAAATTGGAAACGAAAAAAGATCATGGGTTAACAGTTGATACAGGTTCTTGTTCAACGGTCAGTGGCAGCGATGAAATTCAGTGTGATCCGCTGGTAATCGCAACAAGTTATACTGGTTCTACATTGGGCGATTTACACGTGTTGTGGGATGCAGAAAAATTGTACAATGACGATGGCAGTTGGACAGGTTATTGGTTGTTGGGTTCTGGTGAAAATGCTGTAACAGTTGATGGAACATATATGTTCTATTTACCAGGGGTTAGCCATTCGTATGAAACAACGTGGATGGGGCCATATGTGGCGTTGGATTTGGAATATGATATCAATGCAAATAATGCGGTTAACGCAAGGTTTGAATTGGGATTGCCAATGTACACCGCAACCGGCGACCACCCATACCGTTCTGATTGGGAACATTCAAAAAGTGTAGAAGACAAAGGCGGATTTGGTGATGCGTGGCATGTTGGTTTGGGGGCAAATTATATGACCGCATTGTCTGATTCTGTGGCATTGTCAATTGGTGTAACATTTGATTATTATTCATTGTCGGGTGGCAAGGCAACCACATACTTGAATGAAGCGTGGTATATGAATATTTATAATTCATTGTTAGATTACTATCAAGGTTTGAATCCAACTTGGACGGCCAGCGAAGTTGAACAGTGGATGATAGAAAATGATACCACTGCGGCAAATATTGTGGAACAATATGAAAAATGTCCGGGTTGGGTTTGCAAGACAGACAACGAAATAGATTCTATATATAAATCTATGGGGTTGCGTGTCGGTATCCAGGCAAGATTCTAAAATAAGGGTATATTTAATACATGAAAAAGTTATGTGCTTTGTGTTCGGGGGTGTTATTGGCCGGTGCGGCGATGGGCGCCGATTTAACCGGAACGGCATCGGTTAATGTGACCAGTGATACCGCCGCGACCGCAAAAAATATGGCCTTTGACGAGGCGCGGCGCCAAATAATTGTTGATACATTGTCGCCATATTCGGATACCGGTGCATTGCGTGTGGCGGTATCTGGGGAAAAGGCGTCGGGTTTAATGCCACTGATTGCAAGTTCGTGTATTACGGGCGAAAAAACATCTGATACAACATATTCTGCGAAAATCACAATGACGGTAAATCGTCGTGCCGCGAAGAATTGGTTGGCGGCGCACGATGTTCAAAACTGGTTGGTGGTTGAAGAAACCGTATCGGATACATTTCCGCTAATTTTGGTTTTGGAAAACCGTGTGTCTGATTGGTCGGGTGTTCGGCATGTTGCTGCGGCCGCGGGCATAGATTTAAATACGATTGCCATTGCCGATGGTCAGATTTTATTCCGTGTCGCCACCGCACGTCGTGGCGCGTTAACAATTGCATTGCGAAATGCGGGTTGGCGGTATAAAGATAAAGACGGAACATTGTATATTTCAAGATAATTTTACAATATGGGGGTTGTTATGAAAAGATTACCAGTATTGATTTGCGCACTGATGGCACCACTTACGGCATTCGCGGGTGATGTTAATTTAGAAGGCAAAGAACTGATTTTAAATATTCGTCGTATTGGTGTTGATATGTCCAAAACCGCTGTTCAACATTCTGATGAATATCATGCATCACCAATTTCTGCGTTAAGTGCCGACGACCAAGAATTTATCAAGGGTGTATTTGATACAGCATTGGAATACAATCATGACCGCTTTAATTGGGATAACAGCGTGTTTATGGAATATGGTCGGACCGAGGTTAAACCATACGATTCCCCAAAAACCGTGAACGAAAGTGCTGATAAAATTTTGTTGAGCAGTAATTTGAATTATGCATGTTGGGATTATGGTTCGTTTAAACTTGGTCCAATGGCGCGGTCTGCGTACGAAACAGAATTTGTTCCGGCAAATGATTCAGACCATCGGTTAAAGGTCTTGCGTGAAATGGCCGGTTTCGCGGTATTTGATTCGCCAATTATCAAAGATTTGCACTTGGCGGGCGTATACGAATATGATTTCACATACGGTGGACATAAACAGGTCAGCAAGTTGGCGGCAGAACTTGGTTGGCGTATAGAATACACGGTTCGCGAAGGGGTAAAATTATCAACCGATGGATATTATCGTGAATACCTTGATTATTCACGTTATGTGGAAACAGATTTGAAACGCGATTTAAGTGTGACCGCACGTATGGATACGAACCTGTGGGGTGATTTTACGATGGGGCCATATGTTCAATATCGTCGGGCGCGTCAACGCAACATATCGCATTACGGCAGTAATTTAACCATTGGTATATCATTTAACTATATCACAAAATTCGGGTTAGATTAGTATAAGTGGTTAGGTGTTAGTTATAAGTGTAAACGGTCGCAATCGCGACCGTTTTTATCATGATTATGAAAACCAATCACTAACATAGACCACTTACAACTAACACTTATTTTATCACGCTGAAATGCATTTCGGTTGTGGTGCCAGATGTGTCGGTGACACTTAATTTATGATCGCCCATTGCGACATTGTATTCCAATGCTTCGCCATTGTGCGTTGAACCTAAAATCTTGTCATCTAAAAACCAAATCAGTTTTGCGTTGTCTGTCGCACCCAGCCCGACAAAACTTATCGGTTCGGAATCTTGGTCGGATGTTATAACTATTTTGGTGTCTTGGATTGGGTATAAAATTACCGGTGCAACGGTATCGTCATTTGTTTCGTTTATATCGCATCCCGACATATATTTTGGTGGTGTGTTGCGTTTTATTCCCGCACGTTTGAATAAATCAAGGTATTCTGTATCCCAAAATTCATAAACCGCGTTGTGCGTTGTTTCGGCGTTCGCTTTGCATGCGCGCAGGCCGGTTTTATTATCAATTGCTATCATACGATGAACCGTGTTGCGTGTAATAGGCGATTTACCTGGGATAAAATATGCTTTTTCGCGTTTGGGACAATATGGCCCTGCGATGCCACCACCAATGGTGCACATGTCCACGGTTATTATATTTAAATCGTCGGTTTTGAAATTGTTGTCTTGAATTGGTTTGCCGATACCGTCGTAATAATTTGTTATGGCATCCGCAAGTGCAAAGTATATCGGTGCGGCGGCGCGTGCGCCACTGAACGCGTTATTTGGTGTGCCATCAAAGTTGCCGACCCAAACGATTAAAACAAAATCACCAAATATTCCTGCCGTCCATGCGTCACGATACGATGATGATGTGCCGGTCTTCCAATAGTGTTTAAGGGGCGGGCGAAAGTTTTTTGTGAATGGCAATTTATTATTTGGTGCCGATTGGTGTCCCAACATATCAAGTGTGATAAAAAACGCTTCGGGTGATAAAATTTGCGTGATAGTATTTGTGTCATCGTCGCGCAATAATTTAACCTGTCGCCGATTTCCAAGGTTTGCCATCGTGGCATAAATGTCTGATAGTTCCAGCATTGAAACCTCGGCCCCACCAAGTGCGACCGACACACCGTAATGTCGTGGTGATTTTAAATTTGTTACGCCTGAATCTAATAGTATTTTATAAAAATCATTTATGCCAATGTCGCGAACTAAATTTATCGCGGGAATATTACGCGATCGGGTCAGTGCGTCACGTGCAAGTATCGGGCCATAAAATTCGTTGTCTGAATTTTCGGGGGCGTATGCGCCAAAGTTAACCTTGGTATCGCGCAACAGTGTCATGCCGTGAATCATTCCGCGGTCGGCGGCGGTTGCGTAAATTAGCGGCTTTAATGTTGAACCAGGACTGCGCCGTGCGCGCACACCATCATTTTCACCATAAATTGCACGGTTGTAATAATCGGCAGAACCGATGTATGCCAATGTATCCATCGTTTTATAATTTACCAAAATTGCCGCCGCATTTGTTATGCCGACCGATTTGCGTGCGTTTATTTCCGTCCGCAATGCAGATTCCAATTTGGATTGAATTCCCATATCAATCGTCGTGTAAATTTCGGACATTTTTGTGGGCATTTTGCGCGTGTTTAAATTGTCTATGAAATGCGGTGCCCAAAAGGGCAGGTCGGCTACTTTGCGGGTTTCAATTGGCATATCGGCAAGTGTTATAAGGTTCGTATCATTTGGGTATTCGGCAATCCAGCGCGCAACAAGGTTTTGTCGCATATTTGCAATGTTTGTAATTCCCGTGGGCGTATTCAGACCGCGCTTGGTCGGGTTCTGCGGAACGGTGGCCAATGTAATGGCCTCTATCTTGGTCAGGTCGGCGGCATGTCGCCCAAAATATATTGTGGATGCGGCACCAATGCCTTCTATATTTCCGCCGTATGGGGCAAGGTTCAAATATGCTTCTAAGATTTCAGATTTTGAATGGAATAAATCAATGTAAATTGCGGCCGCAATTTGTGTTAATTTTCCGCCTATGGTTTTGCTGTTTATATCGTATTTAAGACGGGCAACCTGCATCGTAATTGTTGATGCACCAACCGGATGTGCCGTACCAGACGCATATTGCCGAATTGCACGAACCAATGCGATTGGGTTTATGCCAGGGTGATGATAAAAATGTTTGTCTTCGTATAAAACAACAGCATTTTTTATATGCGGGCTGATTTCTGTCAGTGGCGTATAGATTCGGTATTTGTCATCGGCGGACAATGTAATACGCAATAATTTGCCATTGCGGTCATAATACGCGCGGGAAAAAGAAATATTATCTAGCAGTGGTGATACAAAAAACAATCTGATAATTGCCCACCCGATTAATAATGCGCCAATTATACAGATTGTTTTGGTAAAGAATTTTTTATTCCGTCGCATTTGATACCGTAAATGTCCCCTTGGCACCGGTTGCGTTTATCGCCGGATTATACATATCTTGGGCGGTTATAGGTGGAACCGCAAATTCCCCAGCCACAGATAATTGTGCGCGGTATGAAAATGTGCGTGGTGTACGATCCAGTGATGTGTAAACAAGGATTCTGTCTTCACGAATTTCACTGAATTCCATGTCGCCAGACAATGTATCTGATATTGGCACAAAACCACCCGGCAACAAATCAGAAATAACCGCATTGGAAACATTGTTGGTTGTGCCACGGGTACGGACACTGATTTTAACATCAACCATGTCGCCAATTGAACCGTGTGTAATTTCGTCGCCGTTCATATCATAATAGTGTCTTGATATTTCAATGCCGTTGGATGCGGCGGCGGTTGTTTTCGGGAACCCTTGGGTTAACAATGTATAGAACATTGGGTTTTTTGATTTACATTTGTCGCAATTTATACGAACCTTGGTCGCATTATTTGGAATCGTGGCCGTGATAAAATCGCCGTTTGTGGTTGTTTCTATCTTTTCGTCATTTGCGAATACAGTGATATCGCCGTCCAATGTTGAATCTATTGCGATACCATTTATACCATTAACGATGGCCGCCGCCGTAAATGAATCATAATTTCCGGCGTTGATGTAATTTTGAATGTTCTTGGCAATGCGATCCGTTTTCATATCAAAATAACGACCGGTGATAAACGCGTATGTTGCGTCATTTGCAACCGTGTTATCAAATTGGGAATCATACGCATGACGGTCAGATGCCCCAGTGCGATATTTGGATATAAGGTTGTGCGCTTTGTCGGTTTGTTTCAACATTTGATAAGATGCCGCGATATATGGACCGATAATAGTTTCTTTCCAATTTTTGATGTTTGCATTGGCATATTCTTCCAGTGCGTCTATGTAACTGGTTGTGACATAGTCGTTAAGTGTTAGGACATAAATCGCAAATGATTTTGCAAATGCGTCTGTGGCATTGGTTGCGTTTTGTGCGGCAATATCACGCAGGAAATCTATGCCACGCGCGAACATAGATTGTGGAACATTGAATCCACCACGCCGCGCAAGTGTCAGGAAGTTAAGTGTATATGCCGTAATATAAACCGTGGTGGCATCCGTTCTGTTTTCGTATGAACGGCCCCCCGATGCCCACAGACCAAATGAACCGTCATCATTTTGACGATTGGACAGCATTTGAATCGTCTTGGTCACCGCGTCGTCTGATTTATCATTGTGCAATAAAACATACGGCATTGTGCGTGAAATCATTTGTTCTGTGCATGTGTATTCGTAATTATCCAAATATTTAACCAATGGACGTGCCAGAATCGCCGGCGTGTTTGACAGATACAGTGTCCGCGTCAGTTCTTCATCATACATATTTGTTTCAAGATGGCGCAGTGTTGTTTGGGAACTGTCAACCATGCCTGTTTTTATATTCGTTGTTAATGTCGTTGCCGGACGGACAGATAATGTGGATGTTGTACGCCGTGATGCCATTGGAATATTTTGATTATTAAATAATGTTGTTGATACATTGATTGCGGCGGCACCAGGTTGGTCAGATGCAGTTAAATTAAATGCCCACAATTTTTCAGTGTTTTCGGGAACAGGCATAGTTGTTGCGGTATTATCTTTGGCAACAATTGGACCAGACACAGATGCATCACAACGTGCGATTGCATCCGTCCCAGATTCTTCGGTATGATTTGCGATAATTGTATTTATGGTAAATTTATCGTTTGGTGCCACAAACAGTGGGGATGATACCGATATAATAACAGGCGATTGAACAACACTGGATGTGTGTGCAGACCCAACGCGGCCAGTTCCTGCGGCGACCGCATATACGCTTAATTCACCGTTAAAGTATTCAGGAATATCAAAACTGATGGTTTGTGGTTCACCAGATTTGGTGTCAATTATGCCCGAATAAAATGCCACCGGTGGCAGACCCTTGCGTTCAAATGGATTGGTCAACGCGGTATCAACACCGGCGATTTCTGAAAAATCACCACCGCCAGTTTTTGCAACCTCACGCAAGATGTTATATTCTGGTAATAACAGCGACAATATCTGGTATGTTTCAACCTGAAGCGCCGCCTTTTGAAAGAAATGTTTGATTGGATTCGGAATTGTATATTTTGCAACCTGTAAAATCCCAGTGTTGACCGCAAACAGCATAACGCGTGCGTTATCATCTGTTTCAATATCTATGGTTAATTTATTGTCGCGAATCACATCAGGTGTCTTTAATTGGACATCTATTTTATGTTTATCCAGATTTGTTGAAAACGGTGCAACAGAATAGATATATGGACTGGTAAATATATCGCGGCTGTTGATATCACGAACAAACGATACATTTACATAACCGGTGCCTTCAAAATCAGCGGGCAGGGTGATTTTCTGGGTTGAAGATGTTGTTGTCGCCGTGAACCATGCGTGTGCATAAACTTTATCACGTTCAATGGTAATAAGACCGGTGCCAGTATATGGTGCAACAATTCCAATGTTTATTGTGTCGCCAGGTTTATATTCTGATGCATCAAGTTTGATTTTTAATTCGGCATGTGCATCCGTTTTCATTTCTACATTTTCATCGGACGCGACAAAGTATTCTATGTTCGCCAATATATTATCATTTTTATCTATGATTTGCAGATAATAGGTCCCACCATTTGATGTGTTCAACGTGATTTCAGACCCATCGTGTGAAATCCCCATTTGCGATTGGCGGACAATGGTGTCGTGTGAAATAGTTTGATATTTATAGTTATTATTAAAATCTTTAATCAAACTAATCAGATTATCACGGCGAACCAACTTCATGGTTAAATCATTTGCATCTATTGCGGTCAGTGTGTTGTCAATTGCCACCAATTTAACCTTGTGCGTGGAGTTGCGTTTTACATAATTCAAATCAGATGCGGTGCGATACCCAACCAAGTAATCAAAGTTAGATACGCGTGATGTTATAATTGTTTGGATGCTTTTGCCGTCGCCCGCTTCAAATCCATTGACCTTTAAATTTAATGTGTATGTCCCCGCCGGAATTTCACGATCAAATTTAATGTCTAATACGGCATTGCCGTTTTCATCAGTGCGGACATTATCAATATCGGTCACAAATGTTTGTGATGAATTTGCAAACCCATCAGACATCACCCCATTTTTGATAAAATTCGGTGTAAATTTATAACCACGATAATCGTCAAACGAAAAATCTGTTGGGTATAAAGATGCACTGGCCGAAATGCGACGGTCGGTCGCAGGTGTTCCATACAAATTATTTAATGACACGTTTGCGGTAATATTGTTTGGTGAAATCCATCCCTTGTTTTTATTTACCGTGGCGTTCATTTTCATTGTGTCGGGCACGAATTCTTGGACCGTAAAGTTTCCAGTACCAATTGTATCTTCAATACGTCCGCGTCCATTCAGTGTGTAAAGACCGACCTGATATCTGCCAAGTGGTGCGTCTTGGGATAATTTGTACATAACATCTATCATGCCATCCGCGGTCAATGAAATTTTTCGGTCAAATATTGTGCGACCACGCGGATCAGATATTTCAATTTTAATTGGAATCCCCGCCACAGATGTAAATGTTTTGTTTTCAATAATTGCACCGATATTTAATTTTTCACCAGGTCTGTAAATGCCACGGTCAGAAAACACGAAAGATTTTAATGGCGTTTCGGTTGATGCGTATGCACCGCCGATATCAAATTTGGAATATTCAACGAATTGTGCGCTGTCCGCATTGTACGGAATAAACGATACATCAGAATCGTGGCGCGCAACGATGGCGACAGGTTCTTTGCTGTTGCGATATTCGGACCACGAAAAGAACGGAATATCAACGCGCCCGTCGGCATTTGTTGCACCCGCCCAGATTGGATAACCATTACGGCCAAGGACGGTTACATCAACATCTTGGGCTGGTTTGCCACTGGATAAATATGAAACAAATACCGCCGAAGATCTATCAAGATTTATTTTCCGAATTATTCCCAAATCGGTCAGCAATATTAATCTGTTGTCTGAATATGTGTCGTCGTTGTTGCCAGTACTGGTTTTTACAATGAATATTCCGGTTTTATCACTGTATGTTCGATCCAGATATTCACCCAAATTCAAAGACGCGTAATTTACATGATTCATACTGGTATCAGAAAAAGTTATTTTCTTTTGAAATACGGTTGCCATATCATAGGCATTAAATGTCCAATTTTCACGGAAATTAAGGTCTGAAAATAAATTATATGTTTGTGTAATAAGGTGGTTTAGTTCACTGGATTCAACTTTGTATAAATTTACATATGCGGTTTCAACACCACCACGTGCAACAATGCCTAATTGTTTGTCACCGGCCAGTGATAACAGCGCGCCACTGCCTGCGATGGTGACACTGCGTTTTGGGTATGCGACCTGCATAACGCCGGCGACACTGTTACGCGTGGTGAATCCATTTGCAGAATTTATTCCCGGTTTAATAGATACATATATATAACGTGGCACATTATCATTTACATCGTATGAAAATGCATATAAATGAACACCAGATGGATTTACAAAATCACTATGCGTAAGGTTGATTTTCTTTGCCTTGTTTATAACATCAGGTGTGATTTCGTCGTCCGCCCATTCATGTGGTTCGGCATCCGCGTCTTCGTCGGCGGTATTCCGTGGTAATAGGTATGCCGAAATATACCGACCCCAATTTGTATTACGGTGCGCCGCCGCGGTCATGTTTACCAAGACCAATTGTCGTGGATTGCCGTTTTTATCGTCGGCGGTTATGGTTGTAAAGTCGGATACTTTAAAGAAATTATCTGCAGAATCTATGATAATTTTTTCGGTTATTTTGTCGGTCTTGGATTTGCCGTCTGCATCAGAAATTCTGTTTATTTTAAGACGCAGTGTTTGTGGTTCATCCTTGATTTGAATTGGTGATGTGCGTATGACCGCGGTGCGCATATAACGGTCAAATTTTACCGTAAAATCAATGCGTCGTCCATCCAAACGAACCAATGCTTTATCGGCAAAATCGCGTGTTTGAATTGGATAATCAAATGATATTACCGCGACACCGACAACATATTTATCGCCACCTGGCAATGGATAGATGTTGAACAGGTCTGTGTGCGCCGTAATGGGTGCGGTTTTGAAAGAAAAACGAATTTTGTTTGGTCTTGCATCAGTTGCAAACAGATTTTCATCAATTTTTACATTGAAACGTGTTGCGGCCGGCCAATCTTGTTCGGGGCGGAACGATATTTCAAATGGATTATCAATTACCCAACGACCACGAATTGCCGGAAAAATACGGATGTTTTTGGCCAAATCTTTTTCCGTTAAATCTTCGCGAAACGGTGTACTGTACGGGCCAGATGCAATATCGTATGACACGCGCAATGGACGTGCCGATACAATTTCGCGATTATTGTTTACATCGGGGATATCATCGGACAATATAACCAAATTATCGGCACTTAATTTGGACGCAACCCCATCCGTAACCGACAAATCAAAACGCGTAATTGTTTGATTGCCTGTGAATAAATGGTTATAGGCAAGCGTTCCAACAAACGCAACCGCAACCAAAAGAACGACAATTCTTAGTAGTTTTATGGCAAATCTGCCTGTGACTTTTCTCATATTAAAAATCCCCAATCCTGTATGTTTAAATGTATGTTAGAATATAAATCTGAAAACTCAAGTTTTTTATTTAAGAAAAATCAAAATTTTGCTTGCATTTTTTCTTTTTTTGTCATATTATGCGGGCACGTGCCTTTTGGGTGCGAAGAACACAACCATCGTGGGAATTTCTGTCCGGGCGACCGGTTTTCATCCCCAGATGGCGAGGATAACAACAGAAATAAAAGGATATATCATGGCATTGCCAACTTTTACTATGCAACAATTGATGGAGGCCGGTGTTCACTTTGGACATCATACTCGTCGTTGGAACCCACTTATGACACCTTATGTTTATGGCGTCAAAGATAAAATTCATATTATCAATTTGAATAAAACTGCGCCGTTGTTATATCGTGCGTTGGTCGCATTGGAAGCAATCGCGGCCGCCGGTGGCAAGGTTTTATTTGTCGCAACCAAGCACCAAGCCAAAGATATCGTCAAAGATGCGGCCGAACGTTGCGGTCAATTCTATGTGAACAATCGTTGGTTGGGTGGTATGTTGACCAATTGGACAACCGTTTCACAATCTATTCGCCGTCTGAAAAAGATGGAAGCCGATATTGAAAATGCCGATAAATTGGGCCTGACCAAGAAAGAAGTCGGCGTTATGACCAAAGAAGTTGCGAAGTTGCGCGATATTTTCGGTGGTATTTTGGATATGCATGGGGTTCCACAGGTTATGATTGTTATTGACGTTCCACGTGAAATGAACGCGGTTCGTGAAGCAAGAAATCTGGATATTCCAACAATTGCTATTTGTGATACAAATGCAAATCCAGAAATGGTTGATTACCCCGTTCCAGGTAATGATGACGCGGCACGCGCAACACAACTGTATTGCGATTTGTTCGTGGATGCAATTTTGTCGGGTATTGAAAAACGTCTTGGTGGTGCGGCCGGTAAAAAGGTTGAGGCATCTATGGATGATGAGCACGACGCATTAGAAGACGAAATCAAAGACAAAGAAGCCAAACAAAAATCCAAGGCATCTGCGTCACGCGCGGAACGTCGTGAAAAATTGGCGGATAAAGCAGAAAAGTCCGACAAATAATTCTGTTCTAGTAAATAAATAGGTTGCCCAGGGCAAAACTGGGCAACCCAGACAACAATCAAATATGGGAGATTAAAATGGCAGAAGTAACCGCAAAACTTATTCAAGAACTTCGTGAAAAAACATCTGCAGGTATGATGGACTGCAAAAAAGCATTGATTGAAAACAATGGTGATATTGAAGCCGCGGCGGATTGGCTGCGCCAGAAAGGTATTGTCAAGGCGGCATCCAAGGCCGGACGTGTTGCGGCATCTGGGTTGGTTACCGTTGTAAAATGCGACAATATGGGTTGCGTTGTTGAATTGAACGCGGAAACAGATTTCGTTGCGAAAAACGACAAATTCCAAAAGTTAGTTGCAGATGTTGCAAACAAAGCATTGGAATTGTCTGGTGATTTTGATAAAACATTGGCGGCGGTCAAAGATGATATCGCGGCGACAATCGCGACAATTGGTGAAAATATGAATCTGCGCCGTATCGCAAAGGTTTCAGGTCAACATATTTTCAGTTATATTCACAATGCATTGGTTCCAGGCATGGGGCAAATTGGTGTTGCCGTTGCAATAGACGGTGATTCTGATAAAATCGCAGAAATTGGTCCAAAGATTGCGATGCACATCGCGGCAAACAAACCAGAATTTATGACGATTGCTGATGTTGATCCGGCGGCGGTTGAACGTGAAAAGAAGGTATTTATTGAATCAGGTGCCACCGCAGGTAAACCAGAAAACATTGTTGAAAAGATGGTTGGTGGTCGTATCCAGAAATGGTATGGCGAATCCGTATTAGAAGAACAGCCATTTGTTATGGACCCAAGCAAGACAGTAAAGCAGGTTTTGAACGAAGCCGGTGGTAAATTGGCGGGCTTTGCGTATTTCGTCCTTGGCGAAGGTATTGAAAAACGTGAAGACAATCTGGCTGATGAAGTTGCAAAAATGTTGAACTAGTTTTTAATTGTAGGTGTTTATTAAACGGTCGCAATGGCGACCGTTTATTTTATGGTTATGGATTTGAATACGAAAAAAAACATCGGGCATTTCTGCCCGATGTTTTTTTTCCCTTTTTATCTTTAGTTAGCGGTTTCGCGATCTAATGCCTGTTGGGCTTTGGCATCTGCGGTTTCAGCCAAATCTTTTGCTTCGCCAGCCAATGCCGCGGCACCTTCGGCGGTGGTTTTTGCATTTGTCGCTAATTCAGATGCACTTTCTGCGGTGGTCTTCGCGCTAGCAGCTAGTTCTGCGGCGCTATCAGCAGAATTCTTTGCATTTGTTGCCAATGTTGCGGCACTATCAGCAGCGTTTTTCGCGTTTGTCGCCAATGCCGCGGCACCTTCGGCGGTGGTTTTCGCGCTTGTCGCTAATTCAGATACACTTTCTGCAGTGTTTTTCGCGTTTGTTGCCAATTCAGATGCACTGTTTGCGGTATTTTTGGCCTCGGCCGCCGCTGTTTCAACATTGCTTAACCGTTGCATCAGGTCATTCATTTTTGCTGCAAAGTTACTTGGTGTCAACGCATTGTCTTTTAAACCAACAAAGTCAGCATTATCTTTGAAAACGACGTTGGTATTATTTTCCAGATAAGTGTTAAATGTGCTTTGATCCATTGGGGTACCTGTACCACTACCGGCTTGTGCCAATGCTTCTTCGGCCTTGGCGGTGGCGGCATTTATCTGCTGGAAAAGTTCTGGAACCTTGGATGATAAATTGTCAGCGGTTAATGCGACATTATCTTTGAATTGAGTCAAGGTTTCATTGCTCGCTTCCATAGAAGTAATTTTGTTTTCTAAAGCGGTAACTTTGTTTGCCGTTGTGGTATTTTGTTGCGCGGCGGTGGTGATGTTTCCTTCCGCGGTGGTTATTTTATTTGCCAATTCGCTAATTTGATTTTCTGCGGCGGTAATTTTGTTTGCCGTTGTTGCATTTTGTTCCGCAGCGCTGTTGATGTTTTGTTCCGCGGTGGTTATTTTATTTGCCAATTCGCTAATTTGATTTTCTGCGGCGGTAATTTTGTTTGCCGTTGTGGTGTTTTGTTCCGTGATGGCGTTTATGCTTTGTTGTGCGGAATTAATTTTGTTTTCTACCGCGGTGACTTTATTTTCTACACTTGTAACATGATCAGAAACCGCGTCCACTGTGGCGGCATCAGCCAAGTTTTGATTTGCCAGTTGCTGAGTAAACATTGCGGAAAAATCGGAACCTTTGTTTATCTTGTTGTCTAACAGTTGATCTATAGATGCCTTGTTATAATAATTGCTAAGGTCTGGTTTTTGAACATTGGTATCAACATAGTTTGCAACATACGGTTGGTCAGCCAATTGTTGTTCTGTGGCACGCGCATCAAATGCGGTATTAAAATCACCATAATTCATTTTTCTATTAAGTTGGTCGCGGGCGCTTTCCGCAATTGTTTTCGCAGATGTCGCAGTTTTTGACGCATAATCAACATCGGTGCTTAATTGTTCATACTGATTATCCAAAGAATTATAACCAACGGACAAATCATTAACGCGATTTTCCAGTGCGTTTAAAATGTTGCGTGCTTCGGCGGTGGAACCTGTTAATTTGTTCAATTTGACAAGACCAGCATCGCCGTATGATTCAGAAACACGTGTCGGATTTCCAACCATTTGTGGTGTCGCAGGCTGGGCCACCGATGTTTTCGTGGTCGGTGTTTGGGATGACGTACTGATACGTAAACTGCCGCCGCGGGTGGCGGATGCGCCAAATGCAATCCCACTGCTGTAAACTAATGCGGTAATTATTCCAACAAGTGCGTTTTTATACAACATTTTTTGTCCTTTTGTTATTGTTCCACAATCGCCCAATCGCCAGACATGCCGCCGTATCGGGTTAATGTAAATAAATTTGAAGAATCCCCCTACATGAATTCTAGTGTTTATTTTATCAGAAATACGGCGGCCTCGCAAGA
>JAEEGI010010903.1_pt1 | contig 19706 bp, 12 predicted proteins | sample 8958751 | NCBI WGS metagenome assembly JAEEGI01 (sample SAMN16246545, study PRJNA631951) | gut metagenome | biome: gut microbiome; feature: rumen; material: KS-attached | host: Bos | place: Iran: Karaj | collected 2018-10 | reverse complement strand
TACGGCAATCGCCGCAATGTCTTCTGTCTCCTGTACAGGCAGCAGCAAGTATTTGCTTGGTTGTTCCACTCGTAGCATCGCATGCTTTTCGCCAAGCACCATAGGTGTTACCTGTGCCATTGCCGATACATAAGTCAGCACTGTGGCAACTGTCATGAGTACTGTTTTTCTCATTTTGCTATTCATTATTTGTTGTACGATTTTAGATTTTTGCTGCAAATGTACTATAAATCATATTTATATCCTATAATTTATGTTACATTTCCTACGAAAAATCGTTCATTGCAACATTTTTCTGTGCAATGAACGATTATTGATAGATATCTCTCTTCAATCTGATACCTCTGGGTTCATCCAACTCTGATATACTTTTTTTACCAGATTCTACTGAGTTGACGGACTTCAGCCTCGTAATCAGCACCAGTAATATTCAGGTTGTTATAAATACTCTGGGGGAAGACGAGATTGGTCATCGACATGGTACCCTCCTTCGTCAAAATATCCACCGACGACTGATCGACAAAGAGGTCGAGTGTCACCTTATTGCCATCGGTATTGAGTGGAGCCTGCATCGAAGGAATGGAGAAACTGCCATTGAAATTCGTTCGGCCAGTTGTGGCATTGCGATGAACCTTGAGCGTGCGGGCTGTAGCAAGGATGTCTATCACGTACTTCTCGTCGCTATTATTGCTCAGCGTTATCGTCGAATTCTTATCGAGATTTATCGTCAGGCGTAGCTGATAGGCATCTTTTGCGTCAATAGTGGCACCTGCCTTTTGCCAACTGCCTGCAATCTTGTCAATCTCGTTCACTACAGGACAGCAGAGCAATGGTTTGCCTGCATATTCAGTTAGCTTCAGTTCACGAGGCAGCGTCATAGCCGAGCGCCAAGGCGAACAAGGCACATCGCCTGCATAGCTCCAGTTGTTCATCCATCCCATCAGCACTTTCCTGTCGCCGGTATTGCTCCAGGTCACGCCTGCATAGTTGTCCATACCATAGTCGAGCCAAAGCGGATAGTCGAGTGCGTCGGCTTTGAATTCCTTGCCGTCGAACTGTCCTACGAAGTACATGGTGCCAGAGCCCAATATCGGACCTCCTGGGTTCACACTAACTATGAGCACCCACTTATCACCGAACTGTAGCAGATCAGGGCACTCCCATTGCAGGTCGGGACGACCAGGCAGGTCCATCACAAACGTGCTTAGCTTGTTCCATGTTTTCATGTCGGTAGAGCCAAAAAACTCAATGCCATTGCTCCAGCCTTTGGCCAGCGACATAATCCATTGCTGTGAGTCGGCATGCCAGAATACTTTGGGGTCACGTTGGCGGTCATCATTATTTTTGATAACGGGGTTGGCGGTGTAGCGTGTAAAGTTCTTACCTCCATCGGTAGAGTAGGCCATACTCTGCTGTTGTCCAGCATCACTGGCCGAGGTGTAGAATGCTATCATGGCACCTGCACCGAAACCTGCGGTATTGTTTGCGTCGATGACTGCCGAACCAGAGAAGATGTCGCCTAATTCATCGCGTGTCAGGGCTACAGCCTGCTCTGTCCAGTGAATCATATCGGTACTGGTGGCATGGCCCCATGACATATTGCCCCAGCTGTTACCCTGTGGATTGTATTGGTAGAACAGATGATATACGCCATCTGCATACACCATACCGTTGGGGTCATTCATCCAGTTTTTAGCTGGTGTGAAGTGTATCTGTGGACGATACAATTCTGTGTAACTGCTTGGTGTAGGTGCAGGAGGGGGCACAGGATCCACGGGCGTTGGTGGCTCGGGAGCAGGTTGTTCTTTCTTGGGATCATCACCTGAACAACCAAGAATGGTAACCGCCATACCAGCGGTTACCATCATTGCAGAAAAGAAATTCAAGAATTTCTTCATGATCTTTATCACTAACTCAAATTATTATCGTGTCTTCAGATATTCAAGAGCGTTCTTGGCGAGCGTAAGGACATTGTCCTGATAGATATTGTTCTTTGGATGAGCACTCTTGTCAGGAGTACCGTCGGCATTCTTCATCGAGAACTCGCAGCCACCGTTACCGATACAGAGCAGTGTGCCCTTGAACTCGGTGTTGCCCTGCTGAGCCTCCCAGACATTCATCTGACTTACCCACCAGATCTGACTGTCCCATGTGCCGAGTGGATATACGCCAAAGGTGCTGGTGCACTGGGCATAGCAGGCTTCCTCGGTGTTGCCGATACCTGTCCACAGACTAGGCAGATTGAAGTACAGACAGTTGTGGTCCTCAGTCCAACCTGGTCCCTTGAAGGCAATGAGTTTGGTGTCGGGAGTGGTTTCTACTTCCAGACCCTTATAGATGGGGTGAGAAGAGTGATCTTTCTTGAACTTGTGGTCGGGATTCAACTCAACAGCCATCTTCCACACGTCGTTGTTGATGCCACCCTCACCGAATCCGAAGGCATGGTCGTTGCCCTTCATCTCATCGAGATTGATACGTCCCAGGTGTCCTGCATATACGGTGGCATGACTCCACAGCAGCATGCTTCCGCCGTTCTTATACCACTCCTTGATGATAGGTGTGGCAGCTTGTACGTCGGTAGGAATATTCCATACGTCACTTTCGCTGACACCCTCAAGGTCGCGCAGCCAGAACAGCACACGGAATGGCTCAATGACGTCGGCAGATGTGATACTTGCGAATGGTACGAACTGTGCTGTAGGATAGGTCTCGTGCAGCCAGAGCCAAGCCGAAGCCTCGTCGTCGTCGCCCTTCTCTACCAGCTCATCTGGAGTGGCGTAGATGCTCAGGAAGCCGATGGCGGTCTTACCGATACGGAGCGATGATGTGGTTGACAGCGATGTGCCCTTTTCGTTCTGGGCTACCAGTTTCACCTCCCAAGTGTCGCCTGTCTCAACATCTTTAATGAGATATTGGGTGTCGGTACCAGCCAGCGTTTCTGTAATGGTTCTTACACCGTTAGTGGCAGTCAGTATGATACTTGTGGCATCGGTTGCCTTGTTCCAGGTAACCAGGGCATCGTAACCGCCGTCTTTGTCAAGCTGACTCATCTGTACGCCACTGATGCTGCTTGCACCTTCGCGGGTGTAGTTCTTGACAACACCGGCAGATACGTTGCTGCCATCGGTCAGTTTGAACACATATTCAAATGCCACGTTGGTGGGCACATTCTTATGTGTAAAGGTATTGCCGCTGACGGTCTCTGTATTCGAGATGGTTCCATTGCGGTAGATAGCAACTCGCATCTGAGCGTTCTGGGCTGGCCACGACCAGATGTAGTCGTCGCCCGACAGTTGACCTGTGATCTGTGATGCATCGGGAGCACTGAGCTTCATGGCCTCACGGTCGATGTCCTTGTCCTGACAGGCGGTCAGGACTAAGGCAAACATCGCCATTATAATGAATGATATCTTTTTCATAATCCTTAATTATCAATTGTCAATTATCAATTATCCATTTATTAATTGTATCCCTTGTTCTGGGTGTAAAGACCAGGAACGTAGTAGAGCTGGATGTAAGGCAGTGGGAAGTACTCATTCTTGCCTGGCGTAAAGTGGGCATCCTTATAATATTGGGCGTATGTCTGTTCGTTGTAAACAACATCTTTCTCGGTCTCAAAGAATGCATTTAGGATCTTCGAAGCAATACCCCAGCGGCGCAGGTCGAAGAAGCGGTTGCTTTCCATGGCCATCTCCAAGCGGCGCTCCCACTGCAGACACTTACGGGCAGTCTCCTTATCTTGGAAATACGAGGTGGGATAGAGGGCAATCTCACACTGGTCGGCAGCGTAGGCAATGTGCTTGGCTACAGAATTCTTAGCACGCTGACGGATATTGTTTATGATGGTACGGGCCTCTTCCAGTGAGCCTGTTTCAATCAGTGCCTCTGCACGCATCAGCATCACGTCGGTATAGCGCAGTACATAGTCGTTCATGGCGAATGCCTGCCATGGGTTGTCGAATGTCTCTCCCTTAGAACGCTGTGGCACTTCCTTCAGAGAGGCATAGTAGCCATAGGTGTTTGGTGTACGAGAGTTGTCGGTAGTCATGGTGTACTGAGCCTCGTATTTGTATGGGAATGTAGGCATACCTACTGTGTGGAACAAACGTGGATCCCACTTCTGGGCTGTTGGCACACCGTTGATAGGATAGTCGATCTGATCGTTATAATTATCAAACATGGGCAGACCGTCCTTGGTCTTGAATGCGTTCACCAGGTTCTGTGTGGGCTTGTGGAAGTCCCAACCGCACGACCAGATACCCCAGCAGCCATTCAGCATGTTACTCCAGTTGGCGCGTCCATACAGGGTGTTGTCGTCCTGATAGTCAGAATGCTGGACAGCGAAGATGCTCTCTTTTGAATTCTTGTACTCAGGCAGGAAGATATCGCCGAAGTCCTCCAGATAGCCATACTGTGAGTTGGCAACCTCCTGTGTATATTTCAGCACTTCCTGCATATACTGACTGTTGATATGGCTTACGCCGGTATTGGCCTCGTAGCCGTCGCCCCAAGCCATGGTCAGGTAGCACTTGGCCAGATAAGCTGCAGCTGCTATCTTGTTGGCACGTCCACCCTGCTGCTGTTGTACAGGCAGTACATCGTAGGCGGCCTTGAAGTCTGCTACAATCTTCTGCATCAGCTCTTCGTGTGAAAACTCATCGTTACGGGTCTGCTCCTCAGAGTGAACCTTGTAAACCTCTTCGTCGATCCAGGGCACCTGATTCCAGAGCTGCACCAGCTTGAAGTAGAAGTGGGCACGGAGGAAACGAACCTCGCCTTCGCGGATGGCCTTTGTCTGTTCGTCCATAGTCGTGCTGTTGGCCAGTGATACCAATGCACGGTTACAACGGCTGATGGAGCAGTAGAAGTGATACCACAATTCATCCATATGATCGGGGGTAGAAGCTGTCAGAGTTGACCATACCTCTACTGGGTGGTAGTTTGTATCTGTAGTACCCGAACCGCCTTTCATGGCATCGTCTGATGATACGTCGCCATAAGGCCAGAGGTTAAACGGATAGGTGTACCAGTCGTCGCCCAATTTGGCGTAAGCAGCAGTCACCATCTCTTCGGGCTGACTCATGGCAATGTCTTCATTGATAACACCCTTTGGAGTTACGTCGATGAAATCGTTGCACGATGTGAGCGTACCGCAAACGATCAGACCTGCGCAGATTGCTTGATATATTGTCTTCATAATTGTATTGCTATTAAAAACTTTAATCCTTCAATTCTTTAATCCTTCAGTTCTTCAATCCTTAGAAGCTTGCCTGGAGTCCAAGTGAGATGCTGGTACTGTTAGGATACATCCAGCGTGGGTTCTCAGGATCCGAACAGGTGAGTGAGCTACTCTTGATGGTGAGCAGGTTATGACCTGAAACATATACACGAGCGCTCGACATGTTCAGCTTGTTGATAAAACTCTTTGGCAGATTGTAACCCAACTGTACCTGACGTAATTTGGCGTAAGAACCATTCTCTACAAAGTAGGTCGAGGTGCGGTTCTCATTACCAGTGTTGTTGGTTGTCAAGGCTGGGATGGTGCTGCTGGTGTTGGCAGTGGTCCATGCACCCAGCATACGGTTACCCTTGTTCGAACCGGCATCGGTCAGACTGTAGAAGTCGGTCTGGAACTTCTGGTCGTTATATACATCCTGACCAGCTACGCCTTGCCAGAACATGTTGAAATCGAAGTTCTTATAACTCAGGTCCACATTCAAACCCCATGAGTAATTGGGTACTGGATTGAAAATCCAAGTCTGGTCCTGCTCGTTGATGACACCATTACCATCCAGGTCGGCATACTTCAAACCGCCTACACGGGCATTGTCCTGACCGCTTGCGATAACCTCCTCACGGGTCTGGAATAATCCGTCAACCACATAACCAACGATAGAGCCATAGGGCTTCTTCGATTCTACCAGATTCTGCTTGGCTGTGTGAACGTAAGAACCCGTTGTGGTCTCAGGCAGATAGGTCACCTTTGAGCGGTAGAAGTCGATGTTTCCATTGATATTGTACTGCAAACCGTATTGTGTTGTATGACGGTAGCCGAGTGCCAACTCCATACCCCAGTTCTGCAGACTTGGACCGTTCAGCCAGCTGGCACCACCTTCACCCATCGAACCCAGATAGGCAGGGTTGATCAGCATATCTTTCACCTTTTTAATATAGGTATCGAATGTACCATAGAGTGAGCTGCCGAAGAAACGGAAGTCGAGACCAGCGTTCCACTGCTCGGTAGTCTCCCACTTCAGGTTGTTGTTCTGGGCCTGTGTGGCACGGAATCCTGAAGGGAAGATGCCGCTGCCGGCCAGATTCAGGTCGTAGGCAGTCGATTCGTTACGTCCACCACCGTAGGTAGCAGCATAAAGACCGTAGCGCGCATAGTTCGAGATAGCCTGGTTACCAGTCTGTCCCCATGATGCACGAATCTTCAGATCGTCAATCCAACTCTGTTTCAAGTGCTGTGAGATACGATAACCGAGTGTGGCTGCGGGGAAGGTACCGTAGCGGTTGTTCTCACCAAAGCGGCTAGAACCGTCGTGACGGATAGTGAACGAAGCCAGTACCAGATCCTTGAAGTTATAATCGAGCTTGCCGAAGAATGATACCAGATTGTAGCCCTCCTGCATACCAGTTGCACGCTGTGTACCGGTGGCTGCGTCGGGATACATATAGTCGTAGTTCTCAATGGCAAACATCTGTGCGTAGGCATTCGACCAGTCATTGATATCTCTGTGGAGCTCCATACCACCCAGTACGATGAACGAATGGTCGGTACCAAGTGTGAAGTTATAGTTGGCAGTGTTCGACCAGGTCCACTTAACCGATGTCTTAGCACCCATGTTGGCTGATGGGGTAGAGTTGTTTACCACGTCAGAGTGCCAGGTGTATGTCACGCTGTGGATATTCTCCGACCAGAGGTCGAGACCGAAGTTAGAACGTAACAGCAGACCCTTGATAGGCTCCACGTTGACGTAGGCGTTGCCAAAGATGCGCCACATCTTCAAACGGTTGTCGCGGTTGTGATACAACTCACGAAGTGGGTTCTGACGGTCGCTCATACCACCTACTGGTCCCGAGAATGTTACACCGTCCTCCTCATAAACAGGCAGTGTTGGCGACATCTTCAAGGCATTCTCCAGAGGCTGACAGTCAACCTGGTTAGAATATGTGATAGTGGCATTCTCACCGATGGTCACCAATTTGTTGACCTTGAAGCTGGTGTTGATACGACCAGAGAAACTCTCAAAATCGGTGTATTTCAGAATACCCATGTTTTTCTTGTATCCGAATGAGAACAGTGCCGACGACTTCTCGGTAGCGTTCGAGATAGACAGGTCGTAGTTCTGTGAGAAACCGGTGCGCGAAATCTCCTTCAACCAGTCGGTGTTGCTGAAACGCATGGTTCTCTTAGCGTTCATAAATCCGTCGTACAAACCGTTCACGGTGAAGTTCTCCATCTGTCCTGTGGCGGGGTTGTAAGCCGAGATGGGTGTACCATTGGCTGCATGCAGTGTCAAACCATAGTTGTTGGCGTATGCCTCAGGATTCAGTCCGTCGTTCATGGCAGCCTGAGCCATTGCAGTCGCATATTCGGCAGTGTTCGACAGTTTCATCATACTCTGCTTATTGTAGAACTGAGCTGTCAGGTTGGCCGAGAAGTCCACTTTTACTTTGTCGCCCTTCTTGCCGCTACGGGTAGTGATGATAATCACACCATTGGCAGCACGGCTACCATAGATAGAGGCCGAAGCAGCATCCTTCAAAACCTGCATCGACTCGATATCGTTCATGTTCAGCGTGTTCAGATTGGTCGTTGTGGGCACGCCGTCGATAACGAACAGTGGGTCCTGTGATGAATTGAACGATCCGATACCACGGATACGAACAGTACCTGCTCCTACAGGTGAACCATTGCTCGTGATGGTCATACCTGGCACCTTACCCTGCAGTGCTCGCATGGGGTCGGTGTCCGACGAGGTCTTGAGGTCCTTGGTCTCTACTACTGATACCGAACCAGTCAGATCGGCCTTACGCTGGGTCTGGTAACCGGTTACTACCACCTCTGCCAGTTCCTTGGCATTGTCTTTCAGTGTAACCTTCATGCCATTCTTGGCGGGATGCTCCTGTGTCTCAAAACCAATGTACGAGAATACGAGGGGAGCACCCTCAATCACCTTTACACTAAAGTTACCGTCGAAATCGGTAATTGTACCGCTCGTGGTACCTTTCACCATCACTGTGGCGCCGATAATGGGCTCGCCAGTAGCATCGACCACAGTTCCGCTAATCTGCGTTTGCGCGTACATCATAGTTGTACACACGAGCATGAGTGCAAAACTCAGAAATCGTTTCTTTAGTTGTTTCATTGTCGCTTGTTTTAATTGTTAGTACTCAAATCTGATTTTAAATCCTGCACAAAATTACTAATGTATTGTGCGTGCAGCGTCAAAATTTCGTTCATTGCGTTCTATTTTTGTTTCAATGAAACATTTTTGCTAATTTATGAACGAATATTCTTATCATCTCTTGGCAAATATACAAAAAAATATCAATTTGTTCCCGTGTTTCGCAATTATTTCGTATATTTGCCTGCATAAAACAAAGAAATATGATGAGAAACTCTTTCATTTCCATTTTAATGTTTATGGTCATCCTGTTCATGGGATGTGAGCAAGCTGAGCCTAAATATATAATAGGTGTATCGCAATGCTCTGAGGATATCTGGCGCGATTGGCAGAACGCCGAAATGAGAATGGAGGCCAACTTTCATGAGGGGGTAGAACTCCGTTTTACTGCTGCTCACGACGATTCTGAACTTCAGAGCAACCAGATAGACAGTCTGGTGGAAAGTGGTATCAATCTGCTGATTGTGGCTCCCAACCAGCTCTCGTCGGTGTCGCCTGCTATCGACCGTGCCTACGATAAGGGCATTCCCGTTATCGTGTTCGAACGTAAAACCGACTCGCGAAAATATTCAGCCTTTGTGAGTGCTGATAACTACGAGATGGGACACCTGATGGGAGAATACATCGCTACCCAACTTGGTGGTAAGGGGCAGATAATGGAAGTGAAAGGACTGAAAGGTTCATCGCCTGCCGAGGAGCGTTATAATGGCTTCCATGTGGCTTTGGCAGCCTATCCCGATATTAAGGTGGTGGCCGAAATACAAGGCGACTGGACTGAGCCTACGGCTTATCAGGCCGTTAAGAACTGGAAGGGCGATATGAACAGTATCGATCTGGTTTTCGGACATAACGATCGTTCTGCTATTGGGGCCCGTAAGGCCTTCGAAGAACGAGGCGCCAAACTGCCCATGTTCTGTGGTATCGATGCCTTGCCAGGACCTGATGGTGGTATCCAGCAGGTGCGCGATTCGCTCCTCGATGCCTCGTATATCTATCCTACACGTGGCGACCAACTTTTGCAATTGGCCATCGATATACTAGACGGTAAACAATACCCCAAGGAGACGATGCTCACTTCGGCTTTGGTAACCCGCGATAATGCTACGGTACTGTTACTTGAAAGCGACGAGGTGGTGCGCCAGGCGCAAAATCTGAATAAGCTTCAGAAAAAGGCCGCAAGCTATCTTGAACAACTGTCAACACAGCGCACCATCTCGTTGCTGGCACTCGTGTTGTTGGCATTGCTGGTACTTATATTAGTACTCTTTATTCTCTATCATCGTTCCAGAGTGTCGGCCCAGCGCGAGCGTATTGTCAATAACCTGTGGAACATGAAGGCACCAGCTGAGCCGGTACGGCCTGCCGATCAACAGCCTACGGCTGCACAGCCCGTCGTTCAACCCGAAGATGAGGCTGCTGAATCGGCCAAGGAGCCGCTATTCATTGTGCGCTTCAAGGATGTGGTCGAGGCCCGTCTCTCCGACAGTGATCTGACTGTTGATGATTTGGCTGCTGCTATGAACCTGAGTCGTGTACAGCTGTACCGTAAAGTTAAGGCCATCTCTGGTTCGTCGCCTGTCGAGCTGTTGCGTTCTGCCCGATTGAATCGCGGCTATCAGTTACTGGTAAAAGGCGATAAGACCATCGCCGAGGTAGCCTACGAGGTTGGTTTCACCGCCCCCAGCTACTTTACCAAGTGTTTCAAGGATGAATTTGGAATCAGTCCTTCCGATCTGTCCTAACTCAGCATGTTTTTCCCATTAAAACTTGTCACTGTCATTTTAAATTTGTACTTTTGCCGCAAAAATGTAAGTATATGATTGAAGTAGTAGATTTTAGCAAAACCAATTCGGTTATCAATTTGTACATGTCGGAGCTGAGAGACAAGAACTATCAGAAGAACCGTCTGTTGTTCCGTCATAACATCAAGCGTGTGGGCGAGATGATGGCCTACGAGTTGTCGAAAACCCTGGAGTATCGTCCCAAGACCATTACAACACCATTGGGCACTATCGATATCCAGCTGCCAAAGGAAGACCTGCTGATTGCCACTGTGCTGCGTGCCGGTCTGCCTTTCCACGAGGGTTTTATCAATGTGTTCGATCATGCCGACAATGCTTTCGTATCGGCTTATCGTATGTACACTAATCGTGAGCATACCGAGGTGGGCGTGCATACCGAGTATCTGGCTGCACCAAGTGCTAAAGGCAAAACACTGGTGATTGTCGATCCGATGCTGGCTACCGGCGGTTCGATGGCTGCCAGTATCGAGGCATTGGTAAAGACAGGCAAACCCAAGAAGATTCACGTGGCTTGTGTGATTGCTGTACCCGAGGGACTTGAGGTTGTGAAAAGTGCGCTTCCCGATGGCTCTACCATCTGGTGTGCCGCCATCGACCCAGGTATGAACGAGCATAAGTATATCGTTCCAGGCTTCGGTGACTGTGGCGACCTCTGCTACGGCGAGAAACTGTAGTTTTTTTTATAGGCACGGATTACACAGCTTCTTTTTATAAAAAGACACGGCTTTAGCATCGCAACTAAAGCCGTGTCTTAAATTTTATTTAAGCCGTGTAATCCGTGCCTAAAAATCTAGAATTAAATCAAGTGGAGTGTTCCCATCAGGTAAACCAGACCGAAGCCTAATACCATTGAAATAATACCCATAATGATACCAATCTTCGACATCTCTTTCTGTTTTACATAACCTGTGGCAAATGCCAGCGCATTTGGTGGGGTTGAGATAGGCAGAATCATGGCTGAAGAGGCTGCAATGGCCACACCGATGAGGATGGTTGGTGTACCTCCGATTGGAGCCAGCTTGTCGCCCATGGCACCGCAAACCATTGCCAGGATAGGCATCAACAGTGCTGCAGTAGCTGAGTTAGAGATAAAGTTACTGAGCAGATAGCAGATTGCACCACCAATCATAAGTATTACCAATGGTGAGAATTCGCCGAATGGGATGCTTTCAACAGCGTTGGCTGACAGACCGGATTTGTCCAATCCGTAACCCAGTGCGAAACCACCGGCTACCATCCAGATAACACTCCAGTTAATCTGCTCCAGGTCGCGCTTATTGATAACACCCGTGAGGGCGAAGATACAGAAAGGAACCATAGCTACTGTGTTGGCGTTGATACCTGTGATTTGGTCAGAAAGCCAAAGCAGTACAGTAACGATGAATGTAATGATGACTACTGTTGACTGAAAGCCCTTCTGCATACCACCATCAATCTTCAACTCAATGGTCTTCTGGCTGAATGGGAAGAACTTAAGCAACAGACGCCAGCTGATGAACAGCAGCAGAATCACAAGGGGGAACATGAACATCATCCACTGTCCGAAACCAAGACCCATATTCAATCCCTCAGGATCGTTCAAGTACTTCAGAGCGATAGAGTTAGGAGGTGTACCGATAGGGGTTCCCATACCACCAAGGTTGGCAGCAACGGGGATAGACATTGCGAGTGCAATACGCCCTTTTCCCTCTGGAGGGAGCTGATGGAATACAGGTGCAAGGAATGTCAGCATCATAGCAGCAGTAGCCGTGTTAGATACGAACATCGAGAATAAACCGGTGATGAGCAGGAAACCTAACAGTACCATCTCACTGCGTGTTCCGAAGGGACGGAGCAGGACTTTGGCCAACTGTGCATCAAGACCAGTCTTGGTGGCGGCAATGGCCAGTACGAATCCGCCAATAAACAGCATGATGATAGGGTCGGCAAACGAAGCCATCACACCTTTGTGTGAGAGCAATTTGCCAACTTCGTCGGGGTTTACCATCGGTGCTATACCACTGTCGGAGCAGAATAGCAGCATCAATACGATGATGGCAATAGATGTTGCCCACGATGAAACAATCTCAAGAATCCACATCAATGTGGCAAACGCAAAGATAGCGATGACGCGCTGCTGGATAACGGTGAGGTTCTGGATGCCGAACCAATCGGATGGCATATTCCAAAGTAATAAAGTAACGAGTGTTACCAAAGCGATTTTGATAGCACGTTTGGTACCATCTGCTGGATGGTATTTACGCTGGTGACGCATTTTATGATACGCCTCAACGAGATTAAATCCTTCGTAAATGTGAAACATATGTAATAAGTTATTTTTTAATATTTGGTTTTAAGTAAAAATCGAGCGCAAAGATAATCATTTATTGAGAAATTAGTTTTATAGTTGAGAGAAAAAACGATAAATGAGTGTATTTTTACACAAAAATCATCCCCACGACGATTTGCCATGGGGATGATTGATATGTGGAGTTTACAAACTCGCGGGTAATTTAGAGGTTATTTAACCTCCCAGATGTCGTTGGTCTCGAGCAACTCTTCAAAGTTGTGATACTTCTTCTGAGCAGCTACTTCAGCCAGCTGTGCATGAACGGCATCGTTGTAGGTAGGAGCCTCTACATCGCGGATTACACCGAGAGCGATGGGGAATCCATCCTCAGGTGTCATCATAGCCAGCTTCAGCTGCAGAGTGTTGTCCTCGCAGTGAGCGTCGTGTACCAGTACATCGTCGATGGTGTAGCCATCCTTGCCAATCTCAACTACCTTCAGTCCGAAGCCCTGCTGTACCAGTCCGAACTCGTTGTTCTCGCCAAATACCAACTTCTCACCGTGCTTTACATAGATGGCGTTCTTCTTACGACCCTCGTTGTTGTAAACCACATCGTGGCAATGGTCGTTGAAGATTACGCAGTTCTGCAGAACCTCTGTTACGCTGGCACCCTTGTGCTCGTAAGCAGCCTTCAGAACCTCAACAGTACCCTTGGCATCGGTAGCCACGCAACGGGCAAAGAAGTGACCGCGGGCACCGAAGCAAAGCTCGGCAGGACGGAAAGGATCCTCTACGGTACCGTAAGGGCTCGACTTAGATACGAAGCCACGGGGTGAGGTAGGAGAGTACTGACCCTTGGTAAGACCGTAGATACGGTTGTTGAGCAGAATCATGTTCAGGTCGATGTTACGACGGTTGGCGTGAATAAAGTGGTTACCACCGATAGCCAGTCCGTCACCATCACCTGATACCTGCCATACAGTCAGGTTGGGGTTAGCTACCTTAGCACCGGTAGCGATGGCAGCGGCACGACCGTGGATGGTGTTCATGCCGTAGGTAGCCATATAGTGTGGCAGACGGCTTGAACAGCCGATACCAGAGATGACTGCTACGTTCTCGGGAGCTACGCCTATCTCGGCCATAGCCTTATGGAGTGAAGCCAGGAAGAAGTGGTCGCCGCAACCAGGGCACCAACGAGGCTGGCCTTTCTTAAAATCTTGTGCTGTATATTCCATACTTTTTATTTTTTTTTGCAAGGACTACAGGACTTAAGGACTATTTTTATAAAGTCGTTTTAGTCCTGTAGTCCGTTGCTAATTATTTTTTAATGATCTCCTCAAACGCATTTACAAGTTCTTCTACTACGAAAGGCTGACCCTTAACCTGATTGAACTGGTAAGGTACAAAGCCATCCACCTTCATACGGAGGTAAGCAGCCAGCTGCCCCATGTTCTGCTCGGCTACTACCACCTTCTTATATTTAGTAAGAACGGCAGCAGTGTTCTTTGGCAGTGGGTTCAGATACTTGAACTGAGCCTGAGCTACCTTGTAGCCCTTAGCCTTCAGCTCATCCATAGCTGAGTGCAGGTGACCGTAGGTGGAACCGAAGCCAACAATCAGCAGGTCGGCATCGGCGTCGCCGTCAACTTCAAGGTCGGGCACCTGGATATTGTCAATCTTCTGCTGGCGCAGACGAGTCATCAGATCGTGGTTCTCAGGGTTGGTAGAGATAGCACCTGTGTTAGAGTCCTTCTCCAGTCCACCCAGGATATGAGCACAGCCCGCGCGACCAGGAACAGCCCAGTAGCGGGTTCCGTTCTCGGCACGCATGTATGGTGTCCACTTACCCTTCAGCTCCTCAGGAACATAAGGAGGATTGATGGCATCGAGCTTAGCCATCTCGGGCAGCTTAAAGGCACCAGAACCATTAGCGATATAAGCATCGGTAAGTAGTACTACAGGTGTCATATGCTCTAAAGCCATCTTGGCTGCCTGGTAAGCGGCGTCGAAACAGTCGGCAGGACTGGTGGCAGCTATCACGGGCATGGGGCTCTCACCGTTACGTCCGAACAGAGCCTGCAGCAGGTCGGTCTGTTCACTCTTGGTTGGCAGACCAGTAGCAGGACCACCACGCTGTACGTCGAGTACTACGAGTGGCAACTCCATAATCACAGCCAGGTTCATGGCCTCGCTCTTCAAGCAAACACCAGGACCAGAGGTTGAGGTAACACCCAGTGCACCGGCGAACGAAGCACCGAGAGCCGAGGCGCAACCCGAAATCTCATCCTCGCACTGTACGGTGATGACACCGCACGACTTGTGCTTACTGAGCTCGTGCAGCACGTCGGTTGCAGGAGTGATAGGATAAGAACCTAAGTAAAGGCGCAGACCAGCCTTCTCGGCAGCAGCGATGAAGCCGTAAGCGGTAGCCTTGTTACCGGTGATATCCATATAGCGTCCAGGAGTCTTCTCCTTGGTTTCTACGCGATAAACATTGATAGCGCTTGAGTGGGTGTTGTGACCGTAGTCCCAACCAGCCTGAATCACCTTGATGTTAGCCTCGGCGATAGCAGGTTTCTTGGCAAACTTTTCACGCAGGAAGTTAGCTACGAGGTTCAGGTCGCGATCGAAGAGCCAGCAAACCAATCCGAGCGCGAACATGTTTCTACATTTCAGCATAGCCTTGTTGTCCATACCGCTGTCGGCCAGACAATCCTTAACCATGGTAGTGAGAGGGCACTGGATCACACGGTCGGGGTCGATACCCATCTCGCCGAGGTAATCCTCGGTAGCAAACTGGGCCTTCTCCAGATCCTTAGGACCGAATGAGTCTGTGTCGATGATAATCGTTGCGCCGGGCTTGGCGTAACGATACTGTGTCTTCAGCGCGGCTGCGTTCATGGCTACGAGCACGTCGCACTTGTCACCAGGGGTGTAAACTTTACCAGCACCGATGTGTACCTGGAAACCTGATACACCAGTGAGCGAACCTTGCGGGGCGCGGATGTCGGCTGGATAGTCGGGGAATGTTGAAATGCCGTTACCAACGGTGGCACTGACCGTAGAGAAGATGTTTCCAGCAAGCTGCATGCCGTCGCCGGAGTCACCAGAGAAGCGTACGACCACTTGGTCAAGCTCCTTCACTTCCAATGTTTCTGCCATAATATTCAGTTTTGTTTCTAACGTTTCTAACTTACGGGGTGCAAATTTATTCAATTTTAGCGGAATATCCAAGGAAAAACGCAAAAAAATGCATTTCTGGACGAAAATTTATACATAAAGCAATAAAAAAGGTGGCCGTTTTACACAGTCACCTCTCTTGCTCTAGGTCGGGATGAGGCGACTCGAACGCCCGACCCCTACGTCCCGAACGTAGTGCGCTACCAACTGCGCTACATCCCGATTTTGCGGGTGATTCCGAAGAATCGCCTGCAAAGGTACATCTATTTTTTGAAATACGTGCACGAAAAGGGATAATTTTTACTAAATCCCTTATTTATGCTTACTGTAGTATTGACGGAACTGGTCGTACTCATCGCACTTGGTAATGTACGCTGGTTTGTTGGTCATATTCTCAACCATATTGTACAGATTCTGGAAGGCGCGGAACTGCCACGATTCGCGGTTATACTGCCTGATATAGTCGGCTGCCTGCTCGTTCCATTCATTGCTGGTCCACAGCTTGGCACCTGGTGTGGCGTTATAGAGTTCCTGCCATCCCAGGGCAAACATAGCTTTCATCTTCAGGTTCTTATCCTTTGTCATGGTTGTCTTCTGCAACAGCTCCGCAGCTTTAGCGCCAAAGTCAATCTCGTTTACACGTACCGAGTCGTAGATGTTCTTCGAGCTGCGGAGCAGCCACCAGCAGTCGCCCTTCAAACTGGCTTGGGCATAGCGTACGGCCAGGTCGTAATAACGCTGGTCGAGAGCTTTGTCTTGCAATAGGTTCAGCGAACTTTCCATGGTCTGCATCTCCTTGCAGAATTCGAGTTTGATGTTTTTGTCCCACTTCTGCTCGCGCTTGTAGGCATTGCTGCTATCAAGCCACTGGCGTGTTATCCAAGGTTCAACATCGTACTTGCGTGCTGTAGAATAATAAAGGTATTCCTGACTGTGGTGATAGTTAAAGTATGTCAGGGGCAGTTTGCTGAGCCACTCGATGGCTTTGTCCCATTTGGCTAAGCGCATGTACTTGGTGCCGATGAGCTCGATGTACGATGAATCGTTGATCTGGAACTGGCGCTGCAGGAACTGGTCGAAGGGCTTGTCGCCTGGTGCCTTGGTGTAATAGAAAAACTTCTCCAGGTCGGCCACAGGCATGGTTTCCATACGCTCGATGTAATCGGTGTTGTTGGTGATAATCATCAGCGCCAACTGCTGCTCGGGTTTGTTCTGATAGTGGGGCACGATAGCCTGATACGAGATTCGTCGCAATGCACTGTCAAAGAATCCGTCGGCTGTTTGCTGTTTAGACTGCATCCATGTCAGCTCTTCGGTAAAATACGTGTCAAAACTGTCGCTGGGTTTAGCTGTGGCGGTAGTTATGAAGAATTTCAACACGCGGGCATTATCCTTCATACGCTGGGTACCTTCCATTTGCATGGCGGTGTTGATATCTTTCAGGGCTTCCTGTTTCTTGCCTGCCAGGTATTCGAGCCAGGCCTTCGCACTCTGCCACATAATGGGTGTTTCGGTTTTACCTTCGCGTACCACTTTCTGACAGAACTGCTGCATCTGAACCGACTCCTGCTGGTTGATGTCGCGGATAAAGAGCTTACCGCCCAAAGCACCTTCGGTCTTGGCATCTTCAGCTTCCTGAGCATTGTTTACAAAGTCCTGCAACAGGAATGGCAGCACCTTGGCATTGGGGTTCTGCTGGTATTGCTGACTGATGGCCTGGAACGAGCGTTTCTTATAATAGATGGTCATCAAACTCTCGTAGTCGTCCATCTCGGCAAACATCTCGCCAGCTTCGGCTGTGCGACCGCTCTTATACAGGGCACCGGCATAGATGTTCTTCATCATATCCTTATATACGGTCTCGATGAATTTGCTGGCTGTTTGCTCCCAGAAGTTAATGTTGTCCTGATGGCGACCCAATATCATGTTGCAGCGCATATAGAGTAAGGCATGCTGCGAGCGCAGTTTGGTCTTGGTTTTGCCAATGGCATAGGTGCGTACCGTTTGCAGGTCGCGTTTCTGGGCGTTTATGTCCTGAGGAGTGGGGTAGTTCCACTCGTATTGCTTGCGCTGTTCAATATCTACGCAGTTCAGGTATTTCTTCAGGTTCTGTAGGTAGCTCACCATCAGGACATCGCCTTTCTTTCGGGCGGCCTTGATGGCATCGTCGGCATTAAACCAGAAGTACTCCTCGGTAGATCCGAGATAGGCTTTCCAGTTGTCGTTGCAGATACGCTCCACACGGTTCTTAAAGTTCTTCTGTTCGTACATGCTGAACAGATAGGAGTTGGTGGTGTCCCACCACAAGCATGCCATCATGGGCATGGCGAGTACACATAAAAGGCTAATGATGATAAATCTCTTCATAGGTCTCGGTCTTATATCTGTTAATGTTATCTGTTTCCAAATGATAGGTAATGACAGCCTTGCTTAGGCTGGGGCGCTCTTTTTCTAAGGCTTTCTTTACTTTCAATATCTCGGCCGCCTCAACGGTATGCTCTATCCTTACGTTCTGTATGTTGCGTATCCATTGGTAAACGGGGTAGGCTGCAGCAAGGGGTAACTGATACTGGGCCAGCTTGTTAAGGTATGGATACACATCGCGATAGTCGAGAATGGGATTTCGTTCCTGCCACTTACGTGGATCGCCCGTGTTGTAAACCATCAGCACACCATAATCCACAGGTGGCACGGGCATTGATAGCTGGTGCAGTCGGATGGTGGTGGATAGGTGATAGGAGGTGGGTGATAGGTGATGGCGTACTTGCTCCAGAAACTGATAGTACGTGGCGCGACTTTTTGAGGTGTAATCGCAGTCAATCTGTATCTCGTGAACGTTGCCGATGTGGTTGGTCTCGTTCATCTGCATAATGCGTTTCACCAGTTTTTCGGCCAGGTCCTTGTGGGGCTTGTGCATACAGTCCTCGGTAATATAAACGGTGGGTATGAGCTCGATGCCGGCTGGTAATGTATCAGTAAAAGCGATGGTGGCATTGGGCTTGGGCTCAGTGCCATCATCGTTCATCACTACATCAAAATAGCGGCAATATACCTTGCTGATATGGTACTGCCTTAAAAAGGCGCGCTCGGTAGAATCGAGATGCAAGTCGGTGCGCCAGTAATACACACCATTACTCTGCTCAAGGCTCTCGTCTTGATACCTCTGCTTTCCGCAACTTGTCAGTAGCATAAGCAGACAAAAGTATGTTATGCACCTCTTAATTCTCAATTGTCAATTCTTAATTGTCAATTGTTACAGCAGTTCGGGCAGTTGATAGAGTTTGGTGCTGTTTGAACCCTTGATAAGGATGTAATGGCCTGTTGGCTGTTCGGCAGCAATGGCTGCTTTCACCTCTTCTACATCCTTAAACTTGCGGAAGTCGCACTGGGTGCCCTCGAACTCTTCGCCAACCAACCATACGGTTTTGATATCCGATGTCTTCAGATAGTCAACCACATGCTGGTGCTCCTCAGCCGATACCTCACCCAGTTCGCGCATGGCACCAAGGATGGCCATCTTGTTGTCGGCCTGCATAATCTTGAAGTTCTCAAGGGCTGCCTGCATTGATGAGGGGTTGGCATTATAGGCATCCACTATCAGGTGGTTCTTTTCGGTAACGGTCATCTGACTGCGGTTGTTGGATGGCTCGTAGGCTTCGAGGGCGGCTACAATCTTTTTGCGATCTACACCAAAGTTGATACCTACGGCGATGGCTGCCAATAGGTTGTCGATGTTATACGATCCAATCAGCTTGGTCTGTACCTTATGCCACTTGGTGCTGCGACCCTCTTCTTCGAGTATCATCAAAGGCTCGCGCCAACGGAACTTCAGGAATGGGTTGCACTCCAAAACCTCGCCGCTGATGCACGAGTACTGGTTGTCGGGGTCGGTAGAGTAGGGCGATAACCACATATCCTCGTCGTCGCTAATCTGATCTATCAGGTGCTCGTTGTCGGCATTGATAAAGATAAGACTGTCCTCGCGACTGCGCAGGAAATCGTAAAGTTCGCATTTTGTTTTAATCACACCTTCGAACGAGC
>JAEEGI010010900.1_pt1 | contig 19709 bp, 14 predicted proteins | sample 8958751 | NCBI WGS metagenome assembly JAEEGI01 (sample SAMN16246545, study PRJNA631951) | gut metagenome | biome: gut microbiome; feature: rumen; material: KS-attached | host: Bos | place: Iran: Karaj | collected 2018-10 | reverse complement strand
AGGTTCCATGGCCATGGCTTCTCCGAAGTACAGACCGCTGTTCGACGGCGCGGAGGAAGCGGACAGCTTTACGATCGACGGACACAAGTGGGTCAACATGAACTACGACTGCGCCATCGCCATGATCCGCAAAGAACACCGCGAGATGCAGTACCGCACCTACGCGCAGACCACCGACGTGCAGGATCATTGGACGGAGAATACGGCGATCGAGCATCTGGGCAACGAGGGCAGCCGCCGTTTCCGCGCGCTGGCCGTCTGGATGAACCTGATGGCGTACGGCAAGGATGGTTTCCGCGAGATGGTGGAACGCGACTGCGAACTGGCGCAGAAGTTCGCCGTGCTGCTGGAAGAAAGCGGCGTCTATAAAGTACATAAACCCGTTCTCATCAACGGATTCGCCTTTACGCTGAACAAGGAGAACGTTACGGACGAAGAGATCCACGCGCTGGAGAGAGCCATCCGTTTGGAAGGTACGACCTACCTGAATCCGTCCGGCGTCTGCGGCGTGCCTCATCTGCGCTGCAGCCTGTCCAACTGGTCCATCGAAGAAGCGGACGTGGAGAAGGTCGCGGAAGCGGTCATCCGCGTCGGCAGGGAGTTTCTGTAAGGAGCAGATTATGGAAAAGAAACCGTTCGTAACAAAAGCGCAGATCGAAGAGATTGTCAAAAAATATCCGACGCCGTTCCATCTGTACGATGAGAAGGGGCTGCGGGAAAACTGCGAGAGGATCAAAAAGGCTTTCGCCTGGAATCCGGGTTACCGGGAATTCTTCGCGGTCAAGGCCTGCCCGAACCCGTCCATCATGGGCATTTTGAAGGAATACGGTTTCGGCTGCGACTGCGCGTCCAGAGCGGAGCTTTCCTTCGCGAAGGCGATGGATCTGCCCGGCGATAAGATCATGTTCACGTCGAACGTGACGCCTGCGTCGGAATTCCAATACGCCGCCAAGATCGGCGCTATCATCAATTTCGACGATATCTCCCACATCGAATACTGCGAACAGGCCATCGGCAAACTGCCGGAGACCGTAAGCGTGCGGTACAATCCGGGCGGAAGTTTTACGATCAACACGGCCATCATGGACAATCCGGGCGAAGCGAAATACGGCTTTACGACGGAGCAGATGTTCGAAGGGATGCGGCTGCTGAAGGAAAAGGGCGTAAAGCACTGCGGCATTCACGCGTTCCTGGCCAGCAACACGGTGACGAACGATTACTACCCGACGCTGGCAGGCGAGCTGTTCGAACTGGCGGTCAAACTGCGGGACGAGACCGGGATGGATATCCCGTTCGTCAACCTGTCCGGCGGCGTGGGCATCGCGTACAGACCGGATCAGACGCCGAACGATATCGAGATCATCGGCGCAAAGGTGCACGAGGTCTACGACCGCATCTTCGGTCCGGCCGGCATGACGAACGTGGCCATCTATACCGAAATGGGCCGCTTTGTGACGGGCCCTTACGATCTGCTGATCGGGAAGGTGCTGCACATCAAGCATACGCATAAGGAATTCGTCGGTCTGGACGCCTGCTGCGTCGACCTGATGCGGCCGGCCATGTACGGCGCTTATCACCACGTGACGGTGCTGGGCAAGGAAGATCTGCCCTGCGATCATAAATACGATATCACCGGGTCCCTGTGCGAATCCAACGACCGCTTTGCCATCGACCGCATGCTGCCGGAGATCGGGATCGGCGACTATATCGCGATCCACGACGCGGGCGCCCACGGCCACTCCATGGGCAGCAACTACAACGGCAAACTGCGGCATGCGGAACTGCTGCTGAAAGAAGACGGCAGCGTCGTGCAGATCCGCAGGGCGGAAACGCTGGCAGACTATTTCAAGACGCTGGACGACACGGAGTTCTATCAAAAATTGGATCTGGAATAGGAGAGAACGATGGTTGGTTTTATTGGTTTAGGCATCATGGGAAAACCCATGGCAAAACATCTGTTGAACGCCCTGGGAGAACTGGCGGTCTTCGATCTGCAGGAGGGTCCGGTCAAGGAACTGACGGATCTGGGCGCTGTGTACAGGACTCCGGCAGAGATGGCGCAGGAATGCGAGTCGATCCACTGCATTCTGCCCACAGGCGCGATCGTGCAGAACGTTCTGTTCGCAGAAGGCGGCGTGCTGGAGCAGGCGGGCGCTTTGAAGATCGTCTGCGACCACTCCTCCGTGACCCCGGAAGAATCCAGGGCCTGCGCGGAAAAACTGGCGCCGAAAGGGATCGGTTTCGTAGATTGTCCGGTATCGGGCGGGGAACCGAAAGCGATCGACGGCACGCTGGCATTTATGGCGGGCGGCCGTCAGGAGGATTTCGACGCGCTGAAGCCCCATTTTGAGGCGATGGGCAGCTCCGCCGTCCTCGTCGGGGACGTTGGCAGCGGAAGTGTCGCCAAGCTCGTAAACCAGGTGATCGTCAACCTGAACATCGCGGCGGTCTCCGAAGCGTTCGTGCTGTGCGAAAAAGCCGGCGCGGACCCGCAGAAGGTCTACGAGGCGATCCGCGGCGGGCTGGCGGGCAGCACGGTGCTCGACGCCAAGATCCCGAAGATCCTGGCAGGGGACTTCGCGCCGGGCGGAACGATCAAAGTGAATCGGAAGGACATAAATAATGTTCTGTCGACTGCACATGCCTGCGAATGCCCGATGCCCTTGAGTTCTCAACTGTTCGAGATCATGCAGTACCTGTCCGCGCACGGCCATCTGATGGACGATCACGCCGGCATCGTACAGTATTTCGAAGAATTGGCAGATGTGAAGGTGCGTGCTCACTGATGGATATCGATAGACTTTTACACGAACAATACGAACGTTTCGACCGCAAGATCATCGTGCTCGACGATGATCCTACGGGCAGCCAGACGGTGCACGATATCTACGTATACACCGACTGGACGCAGGAAACGTTGGACGAAGCCTTCGCTTCGGACGATAAACTGTTTTATATCCTTACGAACTCGCGCAGTTTTACGGCGGCGCAGACGGAAGCGGTCCACCGCGACATCGCGAAGGCCATCCGCAGCGCTTCGGAAAAGACCGGGAAGGATTTCATCGTCATCTCCCGCAGCGATTCCACGCTCAGAGGCCATTTTCCGCTCGAAACAGAGGTGCTTCGGGATGCTTTGGGGAAAGAGATCGACGGCGAGATCTTATGCCCGTTTTTCCCCGAAGGAGGCCGCTATACGATAGGAGACGTCCATTACGTCAAGCAGGGGGATGCGCTTGTCCCGGCGGCCGAGACGGAATTCGCCAAGGACGCCACGTTCGGCTACACGAAGTCCGACCTGAAGGAATACGTGGAGGAGAAGACCGGCGGCGCATATAAAGCGGCGGACGTCGTAAGCATTTCTTTGGAAGAACTCCGCGCGCAGGACGTGGATACCATCACGGAGAAGCTGCTTTCCGTCCATGACTTCGGAAAGATCGTTGTCAATTCCGAAACGTATGACGATCTGAAGGTCTTCTGCTACGCGCTGTATCTGGCCATGGGAGAGGGCAGAAGCTTTATGTTCCGTTCCGCGGCCGGTCTTGTCAAGACGCTGGGCTGCGTCGATACCAAGCCGTATCTGACGCGGGAAGAACTGGTGACGGACGCGAAAGACAAGGGCGGGCTGATCCTGATCGGGTCACATATGAAGAAGACGACGGCTCAGCTGGAGGAATTGAAGAAAGTCCCCGGCATCGACTTCATAGAATTCGACTCCGATCTCGTGCTGCGTCCCGGCGCTTTCGAAGCGGAGATCGGCAGAGTGCAGACGCGGATCGACGCGGATATCGATGCCGGTGTAACGGCGTGCGTCTATACGAGGCGCAAAGTGCTGCTGCTGGAAAACGATACGAAGGAAGCCGCGCTGCTGCGTTCCGTGGCGATCTCAGACGCCGTGCAGAGTTTCGCGGCGAATCTGAAGACGAAACCCGCCTTCATCATCGCGAAAGGCGGCATTACGAGCAGCGACGTAGGCGTAAAGGCTCTGCGGGCGAAAAAGGCCCTCGTACTGGGACAGGCGGCTGCCGGCATCCCGGTGTGGCGGACCGGTCCGGAGAGCAAGTTCCCCGGTCTGTCCTATATCATTTTCCCCGGCAACGTAGGGTCGGAAACCACGCTGCGGGAGATCGCGGAAGAACTCATCTGAATCTGAGAATGCAAGAACGGATCCCTGGAGGTATCGGGATCCGTTCTTTTTATATGACGTCTGTAGATTTTCTTTATTCGTCCAGGCTGCGCAGATAAGCGGCGCGGTACTGGGACGGCGTCTGCCCGGTGACTTTGCGGAACACCTGGGTGAAGTGGGAGGCGGAAACGTAACCGGCTTCCGAGGCGATGAACGCGATGGGCAGTTCCGGCCGCTGCAGCATTTCCTTTGCCTTTTCCGTGCGGACGATGTTGTGAAATTCCAGCAGGGTGTAGCCCTTGATCTCTTTAAACGTGCGGAGCAGATAGGATTTGTCCACATAAAGTTCTCCGGCCAGAGCAGGCAGCGAGAATTTCTGCCGGTAATTGTCTCGAATGAGCCGTTCCGCCGCGTTCGCCAGTTCGATGCGCGCGCCTTCCCAGACTTCCTTGTCGGGCCGGCATCTGCTGCAGGGCTGATATCCCCGGTCCAGCGCTTCCTGCAGGGTATCGAAGATGATGACCCGTTCCGGCCGCAGAGAAGTCTTTCTGCAGGATGGACGGCAGACTTTCTTGCTTCGCTTCAAAGCGTAATAGAACTTGCCGTCGTATGCTTTATCGTTATTCTTGATCGCCAGCCATTGTTCTTTTGTCAAAACGACGCCTCTCTTTACGAATAAATTAGCATTTGCTAACCCATGACTGAAAAATATGGTTAGCACAAACTAACCACATTTATATTACTGCATTTTCTGTCAAAAATCCACAGAAAAGAAAAAGTTTTTGGGAAGTCAATATCTGAATAGACCTCTTCGGTTAGCAGACGATAACTCAACACATAAGCGTTTGCGCCTGCGTTACAATACATAAGGGTTAGCGAGTGCTAACCTCCAAGGACCATACAAAGAAAGGATGTGTAAGTCGCTTATGATGCCATTGATGCTTGCAGATGTAGGCGAAGAAAACATTATCAAACGGGTCGGAGGCAGCCAGGAGATGAAGAAACATCTGGAGGATATGGGATTCGTCGCAGGCGGAACCGTATCGATCGTTTCGGAGATCAACGGCAATCTGATCGTGAACGTAAAAGACACCCGCGTGGCGATCAGCCGCGAAATGGCGGGAAAGATCATGGTGTAGAAGGAGATAACGCGTAAGATGAAAACTCTCAGAGAAACGAACATCGGAGCGACCGTCAAGGTCGTCAGACTGCACGGAGAAGGCGCCGTCAAGCGCCGCATCATGGACATGGGGATCACAAAGGGCGTGGAAGTATTCGTACGCAAAGTCGCGCCGCTGGGTGACCCGATCGAAGTGACGGTGCGCGGCTACGAGCTCAGCCTGCGCAAGGCCGATGCGGAAATGATAGAAGTAACGGAAATCTAGGAAGGAAGGTCGCAAAAGAAATGGCTAACGAGATCCGCATTGCCCTGGCGGGCAACCCGAACTGCGGTAAAACGACATTGTTCAACGCGCTGACCGGCTCTAACCAGTTCGTCGGGAACTGGCCCGGGGTCACGGTCGAAAAGAAGGAAGGCCGCATCAAGAATCACAAAGACGTGATCATCACAGACCTTCCGGGCATCTATTCGCTTTCCCCGTACACGCTGGAAGAAGTCGTCGCACGGAATTATCTGATCGAAGAACGCCCCGACGTCATCCTGAATATCGTGGACGGAACGAACCTGGAACGCAACCTGTACCTGACGACCCAGCTCGTCGAACTGGGCATTCCCGTGGTCATCGCACTGAACATGATGGACCTGGTCCGCAAGAACGGCGATACCATCAACGTACAGGAACTGAGCCGCGAGATCGGCTGCAAGATCGTCGAGATCTCCGCGCTGAAGGGCGACGGCGTAGACGAAGTCGCCGAGGCTGCCATCAAGGCAGCGAAGGGCACGAAGACCGTCCCGCAGCACACGTTCTCCGGCGCGGTCGAACACGCGCTGGCGCATATCGAAGAGATGACGGTACATGGGCTGCCCGAAGAACAGCAGCGCTGGTACGCCATCAAACTCTTCGAGAGAGACGAAAAGGTCCTGGAGAAGTTGAACCTGAGCAAGGATACGCTGGCTCACATCGAAGCAGATATCCAGGCCGCGGAAAAAGAACTGGACGACGACGCGGAAAGCATCATCACCAACGAAAGATATATTTACATCGCGGAACTGATGAAGGGCTGCTACAAGAAGCAGCGGAAAGGGGAACTGACCCAGTCCGACAAAATCGACCAGGTCGTTACGAACCGCATCCTGGGTCTGCCGATCTTCGCTGTCGTCATGTTCCTGGTATACTGGATCGCCATGGGTCCGTTCGGATCGTTCCTGACCGACTGGACGAACGACGTCCTCGGCGGCGAATGGCTGACAGAAGGGTCCCGCGCCATCATGGAAAACCTGGGCGCATCCGACTGGCTGACTGGCCTCGTTTCTGACGGTATCTTCGCCGGCGTCGGTGCCGTTCTCGGTTTCGTCCCGCAGATGCTCGTACTGTTCCTGATGCTGTGCATCCTGGAAGACTGCGGCTACATGGCCCGTATCGCGTTCATCATGGACCGTATCTTCCGCCGTTTCGGCCTGTCCGGCAAATCGTTCATTCCGATGCTCGTCGGCATGGGCTGCGGCGTGCCGGGCGTCATGGCGTCCCGTACGATCGAAAACGAGCGTGACCGCCGTATGACGATCATGACTACGACCTTCATTCCCTGCGGTGCGAAGATGCCCATCATCGGCCTGATCGCCGGCGCTCTGTTCGGCGGCAGCGGCCTGGTCGCCACCAGCGCTTATTTCATCGGCATCGGCGCCATCATCGTTTCCGGCATCATGCTGAAGAAGACGAAGATGTTCGCAGGCGATCCGGCTCCGTTCGTCATGGAGCTGCCCGCATACCACGCTCCGTCCGTCACCAATGTGCTGAGAGGCACCTGGGAACGCGGCTGGTCCTTCATCAAGAGAGCCGGTACGGTCATCCTGCTGAGCTCCATCGTCATCTGGTTCCTGTCCAGCTTCGGCAGCGTCAACGGCCAGTTCGGCATGACGGAAGCGCTGTTCGAGGACGAAACGGTAGCGACGGAAGAATACATCGCGGATCTTGCGGACCGCATGGGCATCACAGAAGACGAAGTGACCCCGATGGATGCTTCCGTGCTGGCCGGCGTGGGCAATGCGGTATCTCCCGTGTTCCGTCCTCTGGGCTTCGGCTCCTGGAAGCCGACTGTCGCGACGGTCACCGGCCTCGTAGCCAAGGAAGAAGTCGTCGGTACGTTCGGTGTGCTGTACAATTATGACGATAACGACGGAGAAGACGAATTGACGGAGGAAGGCGAACAGATCTGGCCGCTCGTAGAGGCAGACTTCAACAGCATCTCCGGCGGTCACGGCAAACTGGCAGCCTATGCGTTCATGATCTTCAACCTCCTGTGCGCGCCGTGCTTCGCGGCCATCGGCGCCATCAAGAGAGAAATGAACAACCGCAAGTGGACCTGGTTCGCCATCGCCTATCAGTGCGGCTTCGCCTATGTGATCGCGCTGATCGTATTCCAGGTCGGTAAGATCTTCGCCGGAGGCGTCAACGTGATTGGCCTGGTCGTAGCTCTGGCGCTCCTCGCAGCCATGATCTTCCAGCTGTTCCGTCCGTATAAGGAAGCGGACAGACTGGCGATCCAGTAAATCAAAAGGGGTTTGATCGAGATGATCGATATCGTGATCCTCGCCGTGCTGGCAGCCGTCGTCGGCCTGCTGATCCGAGGCATGATGAAAAATGAAAGGGAAGGGAAGTCCTCCTGCGGCGGCAGCTGCGTGAGCTGCGGCGCCTGCCATTTCGAGATCCCGGACGCGAAGACGGTCAAAGAAGCGAATACGCTGTACGAGACCCGCGTGTCCGTGGACGGCATGATGTGCGGCATGTGCGAAGCGCACGTGAACGACGCTGTTCGGAAAGCCGTCTCGCCGAAAAAGGTGAGTTCCTCCCACAGCAAAGGTCAGACAATCGTCGTGACCCTCGGAAAACCCGATCTGGAAGCGATCCGCAAAGCCATCGACGAGACTGGCTACACCGTAACCGGCATAGCCTCCGAGCCGCAATAAAACGACACAAGGGGACAGGTGCAATGTGACATTGCACCTGTCTTTTTGAACACTTTATGAAAGTAATCATCGCAAGATAAAAAAGTAATAATACCGGGAACATTTTGAGATATTATCCGTCTAAAGAGCGTAAGCCTAATACTGCGCAATAAAATGCAACAGAAAGGAGTTTTAATGAAATACAAAAATATACAGCATCTTCATGACCCTTGCCGAACTTTTTGGGATAGGCGAAATATGTTTAATACTTTTTCTTGAATAATTATTATTGTAAAATTGTTAAAAAACTTGTTATAATTAATTGGTTAAGTATGTGCTGATTATCGCAGTTTCTTACCGATAACTGTTCCAATCAGTTTCTATCTGGCTAAAAGTATTTATTTATCATCATTCATCTTTATGCAGATTCGATCTCCTGATGATTCGTGATCTGTTTTTTTCGAAAGGTGTGTTGCTACGTATGAAAAGAAAGACTGTTTTATTAAACTTGCTGCTCGTAGCTGCTCTCGTTTTAGGAATGGTGCCGTTTAGCGCATTCCGGACGGAGGTGTATGCAGCAGCGACGCCAATAGCTGATCCGGATGTTGATGGATCGAAGACGGCTTCTCCGACAGCTTTGGATCCCGAACACAGGGATACCACGGTTACTTTGTCATTGCCGTCGGCGGAGTATCAGAATAAAATCGATATTGTTTTTGTTATGGACGATTCGACTTCAACAGCCAATAGCAATCTCAATTTTTCCAAGAATGTGAGTGATTTATTAGAAGGAATATTGAATGCTAACCCGAATGTCGAATTGAAAATTGGCGTTATTAAATTCAAAGGATATGCGCAGGATATGCTTGAAGATGGACTTCGTTTGTATAGCGCATCAACAGCCCAATCTATAATGGATGCGATCGATGCTCCTGCCATCGGTAACTGCACAAATGGCCACAGCGGCTTAATTATGGCCGGTGAAATGCTGGCTGCTGATACAGATGTTAAAGATGAGAACAAGTATGTTGTCTTTTTAACAGATGGTAAGAATTACGTTTGGAATAATGATAATAACGAACCAGTAACGTTTTATTCTCAATACTTGAGAAAAACATCGGTTCAAGATGACGGAAAGCCTGTCATAAATCAGTACGCGAATATCTATAATAAAGAACTTCAATCGGATGGGTACATTAACATTCCGCAAATTCCTGACAGGGAAGTTGTCAATTTTGTTAATGCAAACGGATTAGCGGATGGTAGTTCCAGTAAGTATTATTCGCGGTTATATGATAGCAATCATCCGGAATTAGTGTCTACAAATACTAAATACGATGAACCCGCGTATCGCTCTGGTTATTATCCATCTGCATCTTATAGCGGAACCGTTGGAGCCGGTGACGGAACTGTAGAGAAGCATACGCTTACAAGCGGCGCTGCCATTCTATATCTCGGTACGCAAGCTGGAATCCGTGATTATTATGAATACACGCCGGCTGCAGGAACATTTTGGGCAGACGTTGACTATTTGCAGATCAATCCGTTTATCGCAGAGGAAAAAGATGATGGAAGTTGGAATTTTGCTACCGATGACAATGGAAATCTCATCGTAAATGATGATTTCTTCCTTTTCCATCCTGACTGCATGCAAAAGGGCCTCTATAAAGTGGGCCACTATTGGAAAGAGAATCTGGCTTCTCAATACAATACTGCTGTGATCGTATCTCACAGGAAAGATAGTTCTGGCACTGCTCTTTGCCGTTCATTCACGCAGTGGTTAATTGAAAACAGCGATTATGGCGCTGATGTAAGCAAGCCTGAGCAAGTTCTTGGTTTATTCACTAATATCAGCAATGACATCCTCTACATGGTTGCCAGCGGTACCGTTACCGACCCGATTCCTGATATTTTTGAACTGAAACAGGTCGGAGAGGCGTGCCCGTTTACAATCACAACCGCAGCAGAAGGCAAGTTAACTGCTGCCAATATCTCAGACAATAGCTGGGGCTTCGGCACAATGCCGCTGGTCGAAGGAACCACTCAGCCTATTTATAAATATGAGGTATCCTATGATCCACAGGGGAAAGTCATCACCTGGACGATCAACGTTCCTGTAGAAAACGCTAACAGGGTCAGTTTGAGTTATACTCTTACGATCGATGCTGGTTCAGCAACTAATCTTAACCCCGGTTATCCTACGAATGGTGAAACTGTTTTGAGCTATACCTCGACCGATGGTAAGCAAGGCGCATATCCGTTCGAGGTTCCAAAAGTAACATACGCCACCAAACACACAGTATCGTATGAATATACGGGGGATAACATCCCTCCCGATGCGCCCGAACTTCCTGATCCTGTTGATTATCTGACGGGTGAGCCTGTCGATGTCGAAAACAATCCGACACTGGCGGGATATGCGTTCAGCGGATGGACTACTGATGACGCAGCGGTCAATAACGGCAGTTTCGATATGCCGGATGGTAATGTAGTATTCCAGGGCAGCTGGGTAGAAGGTATTAGTATCACAGTCACAAAGATCTGGGATGGCGATGAACATCATCCCGACGCAAGACCCGATACCATTACGGTCAATCTGATTGCTGACGACGAAGTGGTCGGCACTGCAACACTCGGCGAACCCGCAGTAGTTGAAGCCAGAAAAGAAGAGCCTGGCATGGCAAGAAAAGCCGGAGATATTGTTCTGAAAGCTTTGGGCCGCGAGGTGGAAGAAGAGGACGATGCCTGGACGTACACGTTCCAGGATGTGCCGAAGTTTAACGACGACGGAGAAAAGATCGAATATACGGTCGAAGAACCCGAACTCGAGGATTATATCTCTGTCGTATCCGGCGATGCCGAAAATGGCTTTACGATCACGAATAAGTACAAGTATACAGACGTTTATGTCATGAAGGTCTGGGATGACAACGACGACGAAAGGGAAATCAGACCGGAGACCATTACCGTCACGCTGCTGGCAGACGGCGAGGAAGTGCAGACTGCAGAGGTCGTTCTCGAAACTCCGGAAAATGACGAACCTTATGAGAGAGCGCCCAGACGTGAGATCGAAGCCAAAGCAGCGACGGGTACGATCTATGCGAATGCTCAGGACGGAGACTGGTATTTCACATTTGGTCATCTTCCGAGATTCGACGAAGACGGCAATGAGATCGAGTATTCTATTGAAGAACTGGTACCTGACAATTACGTCGCGACTATCACGCAGGAAACAGATACTTTCGATGGAGAAACCTACACTTACTGGAAGATCGTAAACGAGTGCAATCTGACAGACGTCTATGCCATGAAGGTTTGGGACGACAACGACAACGCGAGGGAAGTCAGACCTGAGACAATTACCGTCACGCTGCTGGCAAATAATAAAGAAGTGCTCACCGAGGAGGTCGTTCCGGTAGAACGGATTCCGATCCCGGTAGAGGTTCAGCCTGCCTTAAGAGCTGTCACTCCCGAAGAAGAAGACGATGAAGAACAGGCCGGAACGATCTACGCATCCGTTGTGGATGGCACTTGGCGCTTTGCGTTCTTCGATCTGCCGAAGTATGACGAAGAAGGCAATGCGATCACGTATACGCTGAGCGAGAGAGTTCCCGACAAATACAGGGTGACGATTACACAGAAGACAGAGACATTCGGCGACGAAACCATTACTTATTGGGAAATCAAGAATACTTACGCGACGAATACTCCTCCTTCTCCCACGACCTATACTGTAACTTATATGTACACGGGTGATGTGCCTGCCGGTGCGCCGTCTGTACCGGCAACGAAGAGTTATTCTGCAGGCGATTCCGTGCCCGCAGCCAGCGTTCCTTCCATGGAAGGCTACACCTTCTCCGGCTGGAGCGGTGAAGTCAGCACGATGCCGGGTCACAACGTTACCGTAACCGGCAGCTGGACCAAGGTCGAACCGATCGACGATCCGGATACGCCGCTGACTCCGCCTGAGACTGGCGACGAGACGGATATCGACGACGGCGATACGCCGCTGGCGCCTCCTGAAGTCGACGATGAAACCGAGATCGACGAAGAAGATACGCCGCTGTCTCCGTTCACCGGCGACAACAGACACACCGGCGTTTGGGCTGGCATCAGCGCAGCGGCGCTGCTGGGAATCATCTTCCTGGGCAAGAAGCGCAAGGTAAACGACTGATCTGAACGATCAAAAGCTGAATAAGCAATAAGAAGCGGTCCCGCAGTACCGGAAGGTACAGGCGGGGCCGTCTTTTTATTGGTCAAGAAAAAATATTGAATAAACAGGGAACAGAATCAAATCCTTTCCGTCTAAAGTGTGTAAGACGAAAAAAATGCACTTGAATATAACACAACGGAAAGGAAATCCAATGAAAGACATCAAAAGACGCAGCATCTCCATGATCCTGGCAGCAACCATGTTCTTCGGTATGACGTATACCAACGTCTATGCAGACGAAGAGATCCGGGAGATCCCCGAAGAAGAGACGGCCGTACAGGAAATGGTCGAAGAAAAGAAGGAAGCGGAACTGATCGAACAGATCGAAATGCTCGAAAAAGTCGAAAAGAAGATGCCTGCGCTTGAAGAGTCCGTTCTGGAAGAAGTAAAAGAAGCGCCTGCGGCAGAAGAACTGAAGGCAGAAGAAAAGGAAGTTTCTGCAGAAGAAGAGAAGGCCGCAGAAGTTCAGAAAGCATCCGTCGAAATGGTGGATGTCGCTGAGAAAAAAGAATCTGTAGAGAAGATCAAGGATCTCGCAGAACTCAAACCCTCCGAACTGAACAACGATAAGATCGAAGAAGCGGTTCCCGAAGAAGCTCCAGAGGATATCGAAGAAGTCGAGGAAGAAGAACCCGCATGGGTCTCCGACGCCGCCTCCATGAAAGGGACCACCTCTAGCACGATCTACCTGGAGAACCCCGATCAGACCGTTAAGCTGAGCATGACCAACTACAAAGCAGACGGCAGCAAGGCAGAAGATCAAAGCATCAACTGGGTCAGCGGGAACGAGTCCATCGCTTCCGTAGACGCGAACGGCGTCGTTACGAATCTGTCCGACAAGACTGGAACCGTTACGATCACTGCGATCGCAGCCAACAATCCGGACGTTAAGAAGCAGATCAAGGTGTATATCAAGAATGTCACGATTTCTAACGTCAGCATTTCTTCCATCACCGGCAATTCCAACGCGATGATCGGTAATCCGGAACAGTACGGCGTAAAGCTCTCCAACGAATATGCACTGGAAGCGCTGGGAATCGATGAAATCAAGTATACATGGACGATCACGCAGGGTGAGGAATATGCGACGATCTCGCAGGACGGTCTGCTGACGCCCATCAAGGCAGGCACCGTAAAAGTCAAGGTTTCTAATAACCTGAATACATCTACAGCGACCAAGTCCATTACTGTGAAAGCCCCGGTGGCAGCAACGAGACTCTCCGTAACCCCGACGATCGTTAAACTCGTCACCGGAACCGATGCAGCCCCCACGAAGCAGATCACCGCTACGGTCTCTCCCACCAACACGACGAATAAAACCGTACACTGGGAATCCAGCGACGAATCCGTTGCGACCGTAAATGAAAAAGGACTCATCACCGGAGTCAGCGAAGGTAAGGCGACGATCACGGTTACCCCTGAGAGCAATCCGGATCTTGCGAAGACCATTACCGTAACGGTAAGCGAATATGTCCCCCTCGAAAGAATCACGATCGTGAACGCGTTCACCCGCAAGCCTGTTTCCGAAATGGAACTGGCTCCCGGCGAATACGGGGATGTGATGGCGACGATCGCTCCCGCGAACGCCACTGACAGCGATATCGTCTGGACCTGCAGCGATCCCACCGTACTCGACATGATCCCGCAGGGCACCTATAACGCGTTCGAAGCGAAGCAGTTCGGCACGGCGGTCGTTACGGCAGCCTCCAAGGACGGCAGCATTTATGCCCAGCTGACCGTCAACGTGTGCGAACCCGGTCCCAAGGAATACACGCTCCGCGTAAGCCACTATTTCCTGAAAGCGTACGACGGCGGTATGCTCTACGACGGCGCACCTGTAAACTATGATTTCATGATCGAAGACAAGCCTGTCGTCCTGGAAGAGGGTACGACGATCCGCATGGGCGACTACATCATGAACGCGCCGCTTTCCATGCCCCATACCTTTATGTACAAGGACCAGAAATACTCGTTGAGCAGCTCCTACGTAGCAGCGCTGGATATGGACTCGCAGGATGAATTCGAGGTCAAGTCCGACGTGGATATCCTGTTCACCTATATGGCGATCGCTCCTTACAGCGTAACGCTCCATTACCTGGATGCGCAGACAGAACAGCCCCTGCAGGAAGCTTTAGTGTATAACTACGAGAGCCAGTTCGGGTATATCGATCTGAAATACGACATGAGCAAATACATCGCCAACCACAGCAGCGTTCCCGGCTATACGCTCGTCAGAACGGAAGGGGATGTAAAGAGCACCTGGAGCGAAAAGACGCCGGATAAGGAAGTTTATCTCTACTACGAGCGGGTGACCGGCCTGTCCTATACCGTCAATTATCTGGAAAAGGATACCGGTAAAGTTCTCGCGCCGGCAAAGATCGTGGGCGAGATGACATACGGCGATACCGTGACCGAAAACGCGATCAACGTAAAGGGATATGAGAAGAGCGGCGACGCGACCGCTACCATCACTCTGAGCGATAAGGCGGAAGAAAACGTGATCAACTTCTATTACACTGCGAACCCCTCCGGCAGCTCTAAAAAGACGGATGACCCCGTCGTCGAGGAACCGGAAGACGTGATCGAAGACGACGATACGCCGCTGACCGATCCCGAGATCGAAGAGGAACCGGTGGAAGAAGAAGTTGCGGATGAAGAAACACCGCTGGCTGGTTTCGAAGAAGCGGAAGACGAAGTAATGGAAGAACCGGAAGTGCCTCTGGTGCACTCCCCGCTGACCGGTGACGAAAGACACACCTCTGCCTGGGCAGGCCTCAGCCTGGCTTCCCTGCTGGGAATCCTGTTCCTGGGAAGAAAGAAGAGAATGACCGAATAGGGAAAATGCCTGAAAGGCAAGAAAAAAGGGCGCCTCGCGATGAGGCGCCCTTTTTATCGTGTTCTTTTACTGCCCAATGCCGCACATCAGCTGGATCTCAACCGGCGCGTTGTCGGGCAGGGTGGCGACGCCTACGGATACGCGGGCCATGGGCGACGCGTCTCCCAGCACTTCGTTCAGGAAGTCCGAGGCGAAGTCCGCAAGCTTCGCGTGGGCGGTAAAACCGTCCTCCGCGTTGATGTAGACCGTCATGCTCATGACGCATTCGATATGCTCGCCCGCCAGCAGCTTATGATAAGCCGCGGTCAGGGCGTTCTCCGCCGCCTGACGCACGGCGTCTTTATAATTCTCCAGAGGCGCGTCCTTTTCCACGCGGCCGGTCTGGATCAACTGGCCGTTCTTGCGCGGGGTCATGCCCGCGGTGACGATGATATTGCCAAAACGGGTCGCAGGTACATATTTGCCCTGGGGGATGGGATTGGCCTTGATCTCGCTCATTTTCTGTACCTCTCCATGACGGTGAACAGGCGCTTCATGGCGTCGACCGCCTTATCGTGATCCTGGGAGAAATTGACGCGGAAGCTGTGCAGGTACTGCGGGCCGAATTCTGTGCCCGGGGTGACGGTGACGCCGGCCAGTTCGCGCACGATGCGGATGAAGTCGTGCAGGGAGACATCCAGTTCGGGAATGGTGACGAACAGGTAGCTGCCGCCTTCGGTGGGTCTTGCGCTGACGCCGGGAACGCCTTCGATCACCTGCATCAGGTCGTCGCGGATCTGCTTGTGCTGTGCGACGCGGTCGGCCAGCCAGCCATCCGGTTCGTTGAACCAGGTCTTGAACACGGCCTGGTTATAGCCGCTGCAGCGCAGCGCCATGATGGCCTGCAGTTTCTCCATGCGCTCGATAATGGCCGCGGTGCCGAAAGCCGCGCCCAGACGGTAGCCGCTGAGGGATTCGGTCTTGGACGGTCCCATGATCGTGATGATGTTGTCCGGCGCGTCTGCCTCTGCGCACAGGTGCGTGTAACGGAGGCCGGGGTAGACTTGGCGGGAATAGAGCTCGTCCACGATGAGGGTGGCGCCGTAACGCTTCGCCATGGATGCGATGCGCTTGATTTCTTCTGGAGAATAGATGCAGCCGACCGGGTTGTTCGGATTGGAGAAGATGAACAGCTTCGCGCCGTCCTGGAACGCTTTCTCCAGCTCCTCCAGATCGATGCCCGCGCAGCCTCTGGCTTCTTCGTATGCCATATGGATGGGCACCATCTCTCCGTTGAAGAACTCCACCATTTTGCGGTTCGCAAAATAGTCGGGTTCTACAAACGCGACCTTGTCGCCGGGCATGATGTTGCTGCCCATGGCGAGGAACAGGGCGCCCTGGGTGCCGGACGTCAGGATGAGTTCGCTCTTCGGATCGATGGAAACGCCTGCGAAGGCAGAGATGCGCTCCGCGACCATTTCCAGGATGGACGGCTTGCCTTTATACGGCGTATACGCCTGGGAACCGCCTTCCTCCACGCCTGCCGCGAACACTTCGAAGCTGCCTGGGGTGGGCGTGTGGGCGTCCACGTCGCCGTGACTGAAGTCCACAGCGGGGCCTTCCAGTTTTTCGCCTCTAAGATCCAGCGCGACTTCTTTCTGCTGGCTTTCCTGTCCGGGCGCGTTATCGACGCCCAGATGGTCGAATTTTTCTGCGATAGTGTGGTACATGAATATGCCTCCTTGTTCTGCGGTGCTGCGGATCTCTTTCTGTTCGATGCGGATATCGCTTGTCTGCGCCGTCCAGGCAGGGTCCGCGCTGCCCGGCTGCAGTTGTTTCATCTTGCGGATCAGATCTTTGGGGACTTCGATCCGCGCGGTTTTCTTGGGGTTGACGATCTGGCAGACCATGAGTTCTCCGGCCATGTCCAGCAGCATGCCGGCGTCGTCCTTCGCCAGGCCCAGTTTCTCGGTCAGAAAGCGGAACATCTGCCGGGAGGCCTTGACGCACGCCTCGTCCAGCGTGTCGCCGTACGCGACGGTGACCCACTGGCTGTCGTTTTCGATCATGGGGAAAGGAAGTCCCGTCTGCGGGATGACGTCGACGGTGAGCGTAGCCCAGCCTTCGATCTCCAGTCCGCAGTTGCCGATCTCACCGTCGGCCATGATCGCGTGGAAGTCTCCGGTGGACAGCAGGGCGCCGGGCACGAAGACCGGAAGGTACAGCGTGGCGCCTTCTTCGATGCGGTTGCAGTCCATGTTGCCGCCGTGGTCCATGGGGGTCATGGTGGAGACCGGTTCGCCCGCAGGAGCCACGCCGATGACCCCGATCATGGGCCTGACCGGCACTTTGATGCCTTTATAATCGATCAGACCGTCCTGCACGCGCAGGCGGTTGATGACCGGTTCCTCGAAGATGCCTGCCAGGGCGCCGCTGGTGGGGCCGATGTCCAGGATGCCGACAGGGCCGAATTCGATCTTATCGATATGGACCTTCAGCATGTCGCCGGGATTTGCGCCTTCGACGTAGACCGGACCGGTCGCCGGATTGCCGACGCTGCGGTCCACGTTTCCGAACGTATTGCCTTCGGGAAGCAGGCTGCCGTGATAGCAGTCGAACGTCTCGAAACGCACCGATTCGCCTAGACGGATGCGCGCGGCGGGCGGATCTGCCGCGCTGAGGGCGCTGTGCGCGCGCTGTCTGGATATTTCTTTCATAAACCATGCCTCCTCTGTTGCCGGAAGATCCTTTTTAATCATTATACATGTTTTATCTTATTCAGAGTGAACACCGCAGAAGAGCTTAGTCTCAAAGTTAAGATGGGCTGCCAGAATCATCAACTTACCTAAACATTCTCTATCAGTGTTCTGCTGCTAAGGAATTTGAATCAGAGGGCATGTTTTCGTAATTCGTGTATGAGCAGATTATGTTAACAGAATGGGCTGCGATATCAAAGCCCTGCAGGAGTTTAATTACTTTTAAAGATGAACGAGTTAAGATGACAGCCATATAAACAGAGGTCATCTTAACTAATGGTAAATTCTTAAGCCTCGCTTTCGATCTCGATGACGATGGGCTCGTGGTGCAGGGCGGGGAGCACATTGTTCATGAAGTCTTCCGTGCGGATGCGCATGGTAAGCGTATTGTTTACGGCATGCATCGTAACGTAAGGTGCTTTCAGCAGATCGCTGTCGATCAGCAGCTGCACCTGGTTATCGGGATCGAACAGCAGTTCCAGAGGGGAAACGCTGCCGGGTACGGTATGCATCAATTCAGCCAGCTTTTCCGGTGATCCGAACGACATGCGGGAAGAGCCGACCATATGGGCGACTTCCTTTGATACGAAATTCTTATCCGCATGCAGCATCAGCATGTAGTGTTTCTTCTGCTTGTTGACCAGGAAGAGGTTCTTCGGGAGGGGTACCTCCAGAACGTCGTAGATCTCGTTGCCGTAGTGCGAACTGCCTTTCGCTTCGTGAAACAGCCAACCGTATTCGATGCCAAGGCTGTCCAGAAAGCGGAAGACTTTCGTTTCGCTTGCCGTTACTTCGCTTTCTGCGGGGGCAGAGGTGCGGAGAGTCATCACTTTGTCCATGGTCTTCCTCCACTTTATTCTGCTGCCGGTTCCTGATCGATCTCAATGATCATAGGCTCATGGTGCATGGTCGGGACGACTTTTTCCAGCCAGTCCTGCGGGGTCATGCGCAGGGACTTCGTGCGGCTGGCGGGCACCATGCCCATATAAGGCGCGTCCAGCAGGTCCTTGTCGACCACGAGCTGCACTTTATTGTCCGTGTCGAAGATCAATGCCAGGTTGGAAACGCCGCCGGGTTCGGACTGCATGGCGTCCATCAGCTTTTCCGCGGAAGCGAACTGCAGGCGGGAGGAGCCGACCGTGTGGCTGACGTCCTTCGTCACGAACTTCTTGTCCGCGTGGATCATCAGCAGGTAAAGCTGGCCTTTTTTATTCTCCAGAAAGATGTTGCGAATGATCTTGATATCCAGCGCTCTGCAGACTTCTTCGTATTCCGAAACGGCGAATTTCAGACCGTGCGCCAGCCAGGTGTAATCCGCGCCGGTGCTCTCGAGAAATTCGAAGACTTTGTATTCCGTCTCCGTGCATTCTTCCGGCGAGGGCATTCCTTTCCGCAGGTCTTTTTCGGTATAAACTTCCATATGTTGTCCTCTGTATAATTGATAGAAATCACTTTATGTTTATGTTATACTTTTCGTTAGGGTAAAATCAAGTTGAACCAAGGAGTTTTTATGGAATCCAAGCGAGAACCGAAATATAGACGGGTCATCCTGAAAATCAGCGGAGAGGCCCTCGCGGGCGAAAACCACACAGGCCTGGACGACGCCATGCTGACGCACGTCGCGGAAGACGTCAAACAGCTCAGAGATCTGGGCGTGCAGGTGGCGATCGTCGTCGGCGGAGGCAACTTCTGGAGAGGCCGTACGAGCGGGGAAATGGACCGCGCGCAGGCCGACT
>JAEEGI010010899.1_pt1 | contig 19710 bp, 13 predicted proteins | sample 8958751 | NCBI WGS metagenome assembly JAEEGI01 (sample SAMN16246545, study PRJNA631951) | gut metagenome | biome: gut microbiome; feature: rumen; material: KS-attached | host: Bos | place: Iran: Karaj | collected 2018-10 | reverse complement strand
CTGGTACCTGTCTCACTTGGAAAACAATGATGATGGCTCGGGCCTCATAAGCACCATCGCAATTCGCGATGCTGCCCTAAATGGATTAGGAGTACATCTCTTGATCTCTTTTATGACAAGAAAGCTGCGTTTCTTGCTCTGGCAAGCGACTTCGTCGATGACTGAATGATTCATTGAGGGGGAGAGAAAAAGAATTTTTATTTAGTTTTTCTCTATTCTATTTAGTAGTGTAAAAGATTCCCTCAACTGGTGGCAAGGAAGTGCGGACGAAGAAATCAACTTTTTGGCGTAAGTCTGCTACTTGATGTTCTAATGCTATAATGCGCTGATTTACCACATACCCTTTTAGCAGGTAATCTTTTAGCACATGATTCGCCCATTGACGGAACTGTGTTCCACGTAATGACTTAACACGATAGCCAACAGATATGATGACATCTAAATTGTATAGATTGATGTGGCGACGAACAATTCTTTTGCCTTCCTTACGAACCGTCAAGTAATCCTTGACAGTTGCTGACTCCATCAGTTCTCTTTCATCATAGATATTTTTAATGTGCAGACTGACATTCTGCTTTGTGGCATTGAAGAGTTCTGCCATTTGTTGTTGACTAAGCCACACCGTTTCGTCTTCAATTTTCACTTCCAGCCGAATCGTCTCATCCGGTTGGTACATCACAATCTCACCAGTTAGGTCTTTTTCCTGTTTCATAACGATAATTAGTTAGTTAATTACTATTCTTATATGATGTGCAAAGATACAAATAAGTGAGTAAAATACAAAATAAAAGAGAATTTTTTTGGTTTTTATTCTCGAGCGAAAGTATCTCCAAGGCTTCAGAGAAGACTAAAAGATACGAATAATTTGTAAAACGCCATAGGATTTGGAGGAAAAAGTGAAGACCCTCTCGAAGGGATTGCTTTCTGGGAAAAATTGTTTAGTGAACATTTTAGTGAAATAATGTTCCTATATGAGAAAGATTTCGTATTTTTGCAATCGTAGAAATAACTAAATAATTCAATGTGTGATGAAAAAGTCTTCTCTAACATATTGTGTCGTTGCCATTGGTGGATTGATATTACTTGCGGTATTCTTCTTTTCCCGTCAGGATATTGACGACAACAATAATGAAACAAAAGAGACGGTTACAGGCGTCTCTATTGACAAAGCGAATTTCCCTGACGATGTTTTCCGCACTTATCTGTTAGGCTTGGACTTTGGCAAGGACTCTATTCTCACTATCGAGGAGCAAAAGAAGATTGATGAACTGTCAATCCCTGTAAGTGGAATTCGTTCTCTTCAGGGCATAGAGCACTTTCCATATCTTGGAGACCTGCGTATGAGTAGTCAGATGTTGGGTCAGCTTACCATGCCACGAATGGAGGAATTGTATAGATTGTATTGTATAGACTGTCAGTTGACAGGACTTGATGTGTCACAGTGTCCCAATCTTGTTGAGTTGAAATGCAGTAAAAATAAGATAACTAAACTGGATGTGAGTCATCTGTCCAGACTCGAACAACTATACGCCGATGAGAACCTGCTCACAGAGATAATGATGGAGGGTACAGACTCGCTGTTTATTCTGGACGTGCATCAGAATATGTTTACTAAACTTGACTTGAGTACGCAGAAAAACCTTCATTGTGTTTTTCTTGGTGACAATCCTATGAATGACACACAATTAAATACATTTCTCACTACATTGCCTGAAGGAGTGAAATTGGACACATCCTGGTCAGACCATGTAATGTTTGAAGACCCTTATGTCAGTCTTGGTAACCGTACCCTTACAGATGCCCAAAAACAGATGATGGAGAAAAAAGGATGGACTCGCTCGTACAATGAAGAGTGAGACTTACTGCTTAATATCTTTCGGACAAGTTGTCAACGCTTGTCAATAAACTTGTAATCAAGATATTGTGAACGAGGGAAAGTGAACATTTGATCGGGAATGCCACCAACCTTGAAATTGCTGATTTTAATGGTAGTATGGAAGATACCCACCTTTACACGTACATTAATAGGGTAGTGGGTATGATGGTCGAGCAAGACACGGGCTTCCTTGATACCCTTGACTCCTTTCTTCGCCTTCAGGGTGATATAATAACCTTTTTTTTCATCATTCTTGATGCTGTAAGTGTAGTTGTCTGGAGTAAACTTAAACTTGGTGGCATACTTGTCACGTTCTTCAGAATGAGCATCGTAGATAGTAATCGCCTTTTTCTTACGTTCTAAACGGTAGTAGGTGACATCATCGTTCCATGCGATATATTTCTCATCGATGAACTTGCTCTTTTTGCCTTTTGTCCAGATAGTCCCCTCAGTCTTATAGATGCCGATGATATTGACGGCATAGTGAAGTTGCGACCCTTCAGGACCAAACACCATCTGATAGGCTTGGTCGAACATGCGTCTTGCTTGTTGGGCATTAGGAGTCTCCTGTGCCTGTGTCCCTAATGGGAACAACAGGCACAGGAGTGTTAAGAGAATATTTAATCTTTGTCTCAAATCTATAAAGTCTAAACTATCAGTTTTCAACTCTTATTTATGAATTGTATTCCTGCCATGACTTGATCTTGATATCCTCTTCCTTCATGGCAGTGAATGCCTCAATGAAAGCTTTGGCAAGACGAACATTCGTCATCAGAGGAATATTATGGTCAATGGCACCACGACGGATGCGATAACCATTGGTCAGCTCACGCTTGGTATGGTTTTTGGGAACATTAACGATGAGGTCGAACTGGTGGTTGGCAATCATGTCCATCACGTTGTTCTCACCATCTTCATCAGGCCAACTGACTGCTGTCGCCTCCACACCGTTCTCGTTGAAGAACTTAGCCGTTCCACCTGTAGCATAAACCTTATACCCTTTCTTCACCAATTGCTTGGCAGGCTCCAACAGACTGACCTTCCCCTTGGCATCACCACTGGAAATCAGCACACTTGTCTTTGGCAGGCGGTAACCTGTAGCAATGAGTGCGTTGAGCAATGCTTCATTGAGATCATCACCCAGACAGCCTACCTCGCCAGTAGAACTCATATCCACACCCAGGACAGGGTCGGCATTCTGCAAGCGGGCAAATGAGAATTGTGAAGCCTTCACACCAATACGGTCGATATCAAACTCACTCTTGTCGGGTTTACTATAAGGAGCATCGAGCATAATCTTGGTAGCTGTCTCGATGAAGTTACGCTTCAGAATCTTAGATACGAAGGGGAACGAACGAGAAGCGCGCAGGTTGCACTCAATTACCTTTACCTCACGATTCTTGGCAAGGAACTGGATGTTGAAAGGACCAGAGATATTCAGTTCCTTTGCAATTTTACGGGAAATCTTCTTAATCTGACGGATGGTAGAGAAATAAATATGTTGTGCAGGGAATACCATCGTAGCATCACCAGAGTGTACACCAGCATACTCTACATGCTCAGAGATAGCATACTCAACAACCTCTCCCTTGTCAGCAACAGCATCAAACTCAATCTCTTTAGTCTCTGTCATGAACTTGGAAACGACCACAGGGAATTCCTTTGACACCTCTGTTGCCATCGAGAGGAAACGATGCAGCTCCTCATCATCGTAGCAGACATTCATGGCAGCACCGGAGAGCACGTAAGAAGGACGTACCAATACGGGATAGCCTACCTCGCTGACGAACTCTTTGATGTCGTCAAAAGAGGTGAGGGCACGCCATGCAGGCTGGTCAATATCCAACTTGTCGAGCATAGCGGAAAATTTATCGCGGTTCTCTGCACGGTCGATGTTCACAGGACTGGTTCCCAATACGGGAACACCTTGGCGATGCAGTTTCATTGCCAGGTTATTAGGAATCTGACCTCCCACGCTGACAACGACACCACGTGGCTCCTCCAAGTCAATGACATCAAGCACACGTTCCAATGATAACTCGTCGAAATAGAGACGGTCGCACATATCATAGTCGGTTGAGACAGTTTCTGGGTTGTAGTTAATCATAATAGATTTATAACCCAGTTTGCGAGCCGTATTGATGGCATTCACAGAACACCAGTCAAATTCCACACTGGAACCAATACGATAAGCACCAGAGCCTAATACGATGACAGACTTCTCGTTCTTATAGTAGTTGATGTCATGCTTTGCTGTATATGCCTTGCCATCAGGAGTGCCGAAGGCAGGGGTGTGGGTGTATGTGAAATATAGATAGTTGGTGAGCTCAGGATGCTCAGAGGCAACTGTCGGGATGCGCTTGACGGATGGCAAGATACCTTTTGACTTACGATACTGGCGTACCTCCAGGTTTTCTTTTTCCATGTTACCGCTCTGGGGTTTCAGGACGAAACGGGCAATCTGGAAATCAGAGAAGCCACATTGTTTCACCTCTAATAATAAAGAAGTGGGCAGGTCTTCCAACTTGTTATACTCCATCAACTGATGCTTCAGGTCTACGATATGCTTCAGTCGCTCTAAGAACCACTTGTCAATTTTGGTGAGTTCTTCAATATGATCGATAGTATAACCTTCTTCTAAAGCCTGTGCGATAGCGAAAATGCGAAGGTCAGTAGGATTCGCCAAGGCATCTTCCAAATTGTCGAACTTGGTGTGGTCATTGCCTACGAAACCATGCATGCCCTGTCCAATCATACGGAGTCCCTTCTGTATCATTTCCTCGAATGAGCGTCCGATAGACATGATCTCACCAACAGACTTCATGCTGGAACCAATCAGACGACTGACACCTGCGAATTTGGTAAGGTCCCAGCGAGGAATCTTACAAATCATATAGTCAAGACTGGGGGCTACATAGGCAGAGGAGGTCGTACCCATCTCACCAATCTGGTCGAGGGTATAGCCCAGGGCAATCTTGGCTGCCACAAAAGCCAAAGGATAACCTGTCGCCTTAGAGGCAAGAGCGGAGGAACGACTCAGACGAGCGTTGATCTCAATGATACGGTAGTCATTGGTGTTGGCATTGAAAGCAAACTGGATGTTGCACTCTCCGACAATGCCTAAGTGTTTCACGCACTTGATCGTAATTTCCTGTAGCATTTTTACTTGTTCCTCTGATAATGAACAAGTTGGAGCTACGACAATAGACTCTCCAGTGTGGATGCCCAGAGGGTCGAAATTCTCCATAGAAGCTACCGTAAAGCAACGATCGTTAGCATCACGGATGCACTCGAACTCAATCTCTTTCCAACCCTTTAAAGACTCCTCGACGAGAATCTGGGGTGCAAAAGTGAAAGCACTCTCTGCCAATTCTACGAAAGCCTTCTCATCAGGGCAAATACCACTGCCAAGACCACCCAATGCATAGGCAGAACGGATCATAATGGGGAAACCAATCTCACGGGCAGCCTTCAGCGCATCCTCCATGTTCTCTACAGCATGGGAGACAGGCACCTTCAGGTCGACTTCTGCCAGTTTCTTTACAAAGAGGTCGCGATCCTCTGTGTTCATGATGGCCTCGACGCTGGTTCCTAATACCTCTACACCATATTCCTTCAAGACACCTGTCTGGTACAATTCCGTACCACAGTTTAAGGCGGTCTGTCCACCAAAAGCGAGAAGGATACCGTCAGGACGCTCCTTCTTAATAATTTCTGTGACGAAATGAGTGGTTACAGGTTGGAAGTACACCTTGTCGGCGATACCTTCTGATGTCTGGATCGTAGCGATGTTTGGGTTTACCAACACGGAAGAGATACCTTCCTCACGTAATGCTTTCAGAGCCTGTGAGCCTGAGTAGTCAAACTCGCCAGCCTGTCCGATTTTAAGGGCACCCGAACCTAGCACGAGCACTTTCTTTAATTGTTTCTTCATATCGTAGATTAAAATAATGTGCTAATTTCGGGATGCAAAGTTAGTGTTTTTTATGGGAAATACAAAGCATCTTTCTTATAAAAAATACTAATGCGCATGATTAACGTATGAATATTTAAGAAATTATTTGTATATTTGCATTCCAAATTACTAACACAAAACATTTGTTGAATTAAGTATTATGAAAGATTTCAATTATTACGCACCTACAGAAGTGGTGTTCGGAAAAGAGTCGGAAGAGCAAGTTGCTCAGTTGGTGAAGAAATATGGTGGACACCGTGTCCTGGTTCACTATGGCGGTCAGAGTGCCAAGCGCTCAGGACTGCTGGATAAGATATGCCGTCTGTTGGATGAGGGCGGAGTGTTTCATACGGAGTTGGGTGGGGTGGTCCCCAATCCACGGCTATCACTGGTTCATAAGGGTATTCAACTTTGTAAAGAGCAACAGATAGACTTCATCCTTGCAGTAGGAGGAGGTAGTGTGATTGATTCTGCCAAGGCTATAGCTTATGGAGTTTGTTATGAGGGTGATGTATGGGATTTCTACACGAGAAAGGCTGATGCGAAGGCATGCCTTCCTGTCGCCTCCGTACTGACCATTCCCGCAGCGGGTAGTGAGATGAGTGAGGCGAGTGTCATTACGAATGAGGATGGTGATATCAAGCTTGGTTACTCAAATAATATCAGTCGCCCGAAATTTGCCATCATGAATCCTGAGCGTACCTATACGCTGCCTCCTTATCAAACGGCTGCTGGTGTGACGGATATGATGATGCACACGATGGAGCGTTATTTTACCCATGATGGTGATATGGATTTGACGACGGCAATTGCAGAGGCAGTGCTGCGTACCATGAAAGATAATATCTTCTATGTGTTGAAAAATCCGGAAGACTATCGTTTCCGTGCCCAGATTATGTGGGGAGGCAGTGTGGCTCATAACGGTCTGACGGGTTGTGGTATTCATGACGATTGGGCAACACATCAGTTGGAGCATGAGCTAAGTGGTATGTTTGATGTCACCCATGGTGCTGGTCTTGCGGCTATCTGGCCCAGTTGGGCTCGTTATGTCTACAAGGAGGATGTCAGTCGCTTCGTCCGCTTTGCCGTCAACGTGATGGATGTTCCCAACGACTTTACAGACCCTGAGGGTACTGCCCTCCGTGGTATCGAGGCGATGGAGCGTTTCTACCATGCTATTGGTATGCCTATTAATATCCATGAGTTGATCGGTCGTGAGATTACGGACGACGAAATCAAGGAGATGGTGCGTAAGTGTAGCCGTAACTATTCTTCTACTTGTGGCTGTTTTAAGGTGTTGCAGGCAGAGGATATGGAGAAGATTTATCAGATGGCTAAATAATTAACGTTCATGAAAAAAGGATTAGTAGCACTTTTACTGATAGCTGCGGCACCAACCTTCGCAACCAAACTGATTAGTTTGAAAATCATCGACAAGGACTACCTGATGATTCAGTTCCGAGATGGTGAAGTGCATTATCGGGATAATGGAACAGGTAAGAGTGCCTATCTCGGGCATTCTTTCGAGGAAGGTGATGATACCCTGTTTGTCTTTGGGCAACGGTTGAATGTGGCGGATGCCCAGAAAGCGAATCTTTGGACGGTTTCCTCAAAGGACGATCAAGCATTCTCTAAGCTGCAGCCTTCTGTGGTATGGAGGAAATCAAAACCGATGAATACTGACCATACGCTGACGAGCGAACTCGATCATTGGCTGTTCTTGAAATTACCCAAGTCCATGCGTCAAGGATGCACCTATCAGGTGACGATTCCAAAGAGTTTGAATGCCGATCAGAAGACTGCTACTGTCTGCTTCGATATATGGAACTCCCAGTCAGAGGCCGTTCATGTGAATATCATAGGATACCATCCTTCCCAAACTAACAAGGTCGCTGATCTGTATCAGTGGCTGGGTGACGGTGGCAGTCGTGACTATCATGCCATGGAAGGAAAGAAGGTATTCCTCTATGATGTGAACTCGCACAAGAAGGATATGGTAGGCGTGGTGAAGTTCTGGAAACCCAATAGTGCTTACAAGGAAGAGGCTGGTGAGAAAAACCTGGTAGGTACGGATGTGTGGAATATTGATTTCAAGACTTCAAAGCCAGGACGTTACCGATTGGTTGTGGAGGATGTCGGTTGCAGTATGGACTTTGACATAGCGGAAGGGGTGTATTACGAACCTTATCGCTATTCTGTAAGAGGCTATTATTATATGCGTCTTGGAGAACCTGTCGACCCAGCTCATGTGTTCCCTATCCCCCGACAGCCTCAGTTTATTGCAGATGTTAATCCGAAGGGATTCAAGATCTACAAGACGGATATTCATCCATGGCATCCTGAATGGCGCAAGTTACGTGGTGACGTGTGGGATGAGCCACATTTCAAGAAACCTGAGGAGTCCGTGTTCTGGCAGCACCGTTTATCCGGCAATCCCACGACTAATGGTGCCATAGGCGGTCATTCGGACGCTTTTGACTGGGACCGTCATCTGGCACATGTCAGTAATATCTATGATATGTTGCTGCCCTATATCTTATCAGGAGGACGCTTGACAGAAGACAACTTGGGAATCCGTGAAAGTGGTAATGGTATTCCTGACTTGATAGACGAAGCTCGTAATGAGGTGGATTTTTTCCTCAGCATCCGTGATGGCGAAGCCTATTCACAAGGAGTGACGAATCCCAGTGCCGACTGGACGACGATGTTCCAGGCAGGGTGTACCACGATGGCGGCATGGGCAAATGCCGCCAATTGTGCCATGCTTGCCGATGCCTTCCGTATTGCCGGTATCGACAGTTTGAGAAATTACTATACCAACGAGGCGGTCAAGGCATTCAACTTTGCCAGTCGACAAGAGAATCAGCAGTTGGATGACTTCCAAGACATCGGAAGCATCCGCATGCGTGGCAGGGACTTCCGGCAGATGGCAGCCGCCTTCCTTTACAACCTCACCTGTGATACCTCTTGGGAGAAGATCATGGTGGACGGAAGTATGATAAAAGATGACCATACGCCGCTTTTTAAACGAGGTCATGACGGCTACTATCAGTTGTGGGCAGCAGCAGCCTATCTCACCTGTCCAAATAATCGTCATGATGGTGCGTTCTATGAGAATCTGAAAGCAAGTGTTAAGGCACATGCGGCTGACTATAATATTAATAAGGTGTCACTTCGTCCCTCCCGCCGTGCCGCTACCGATGTACGCTGGCAAACATCGCAGAATCTGCAACTTGTGATGTTAGCGCATTATCTGACGACAGACCCGCAGGAGCGCGACATGTTAGAAGACGTGATGTACACAGAGGCGAGCTGGAGTCTGGGACGTAACCCCGGCAATATCGTGGAGATGACAGGACTGGGAACACGACATCTGGAGAATGTCTATTCCACAGGTCGTAATGACGGAGCCCCTGGCACTCACCCCGGACAGACTCCTTTTAATGGCACAGAGACTTGGTCGCCTGGACATAATGGTGGTGATGGTCGTCTGTTGACGAATGCCTGTTATCCTTCATGGAATGAAGGAGGGTGGCCCCGTCAGGAGTCGTATTTCAACCAGCGTTATTTCTGGGTGAACGGTGAGTTTACTCCTCGTGAGACGATGCGAGGGAAGATGGCATTGATGGCATATTTATATTCTATACGTAACCCGTTGCTGGAAGAGAGTAAGCTCCCTTTCGGCGCTCCTGATTTCAGCAAGATACAGTCGTCTGACTATCTCCCTGCCATCAAGGAGGGTATCCGCCAACAGCGTGAGGCAGTCCGTTGTATTGCGGAGAGCAATGAGACTCCTACATTCCAAAATACGATCGTGGCTTTTGAGCAGAGTGGGGTGTTGTTGGACAAGGTGATCAGTGTCTTCTTCTGTCTGACGAGTGCGGACAAGACTGCTGAAATCACAGAGACACAGAAAAAGGTGATGCCGTTGTTGGCTGACCTGAGTAACGAGATCTCGTTCAACGAGAAACTCTTTCAGCGCATCAAGTATGTGTATGACCATGAGAGAGGGAGTCTGAAGGGTGAGGACCTGAAGCTCTTGGAAGAGACCTATAAGGATTTTGTCCGTTCGGGTGCCCTGTTGTCAAAAGAGAAGATGGCACGGATGAAGGAGATCAACAAACGGATCTCCGACCTCCAGCAACAATGGGGTAACATGTTGCCGGAGGCAACCAACAACGCTGTCGTTTGGGTGAACTCGAAATCAGAGCTTGCCGGTCTTAGTGAGGCGGACATCGCACAGTGTAAGAAAGATGCGGAGAACCGTGGAGGTAAGGCTCCTTATTGTATTGTGATTGTCAATACCACCCAGCAACCGATTCTCGCCAGTCTTGACAACCGTGAGTTGCGCCGTAAGGTGTATGAGGCTTCCGTCCATCGTGCTGACGGTACAGGGAAGTATAATACTTTTCCCATTGTGGTGGAACTGGCAAAACTGCGTGCCGAGAAGGCGAAACTGATGGGTTATAAGAACTATGCGGCGTATTCATTGGAGAACCGTATGGCTAAGAACCCAGAGAATGCTTATGCGTTCTTGAAACAGCTCATCAAGGAATATAAGCCAAAGGCTGATGCGGAGACCAAGGCGATAGAGACTTATGCCCGTAGGTCGATGGGTAAGTCATTTAAGTTGGAACCCTATGACCGTTTCTATTATTCCGCGAAGATGAAGAAAGAGCAGTTCTCTTTGTCAGAGGATGATGTGAAACCATATTTCAATGTCGACAGCGTACAGCAGAATGGAGTGTTCTATGCCGCTAACCGTGTATATGGACTGACCTTCAAGCGTCGTCATGACATCCCCACCTATCATCCGGATATGAAGGTGTTTGAGGTCATTGACAAGGATGGCAAGACGCTGGCTCTTTTCTACAGTGACTATTTCCGTCGTCCTACCAAAAGGGGTGGGGCATGGATGAACTCATTTGCCAAGCAGAGTCATCTCCGTCATCAGAAGGCTTTAATCTATAATGTGTGCAACAATGCCAAGGCTCCTGAAGGACAGCCCAGTCTGTTGTCATGGGACGAGGTGACGACACTCTTCCATGAGTTCGGACATGCCTTGCATGGCATCCTCTCCAATTGTGAGTATAACGCATTGAGTAGTACTGCCGTGGCACGTGACTTCGTGGAGATGCCGTCGCAGTTCAATGAGTCCTTCGCCACCATTCCGGAGATCTTCGACCATTATGCGAAGCATGCCGTGACAGGGGCTTCCATGCCTGCCGATTTGAAGGGTAAGATGCTTAACTCCATCAATTTCCACTCTGCCTATGCGCTGGGTGAGAATCTTGCCGCCACTTGTCTGGACATGGCATGGCACATGCTCAGTGAGGAGGAGATTCCCACGGCAGAAGAGGCACCAGCCTTTGAGCGTAAGGCATTAGAGGCTATCGGACTGCTGGATACGCAGATACCTCCCCGTTATTCTACCTCCTATTTCAATCATGTGTGGGGTAGCGGTTATGCGGCAGGTTATTACAGCTATCTGTGGACGGAGGTGCTTGCCGTGAATATTGCTGACTGCTTTGCACAGCGTGGTGCCTTGCGCCCAGAAGTGGGACAGTCGTTCCGTGACAAGGTGCTTAGTCGAGGTAATACCAAAGACCTCATGGAGATGTTTACCGATTTCACTGGCTTACAGTCTCCTGATGCCTCAGGACTTCTAAAAGCGCGTGGACTTTAAATAATATACTAAAATATCATGGCAACAGTAGACGACAAGAAAGTCATTTTCTCGATGGTCGGGGTGAGCAAGACCATTCAGCAGAATCAAAAACAGGTGCTCAAGAATATCTATCTCAGTTTCTTCTATGGAGCGAAGATTGGTATTATCGGTCTTAACGGCGCAGGAAAGTCGACCTTGATGAAAATTATCGCTGGTCTTGACCAGCAGTATCAGGGGAATGTGGTGTGGAGCCCCGGCTATAGTGTGGGTTATCTGCCACAGGACCCTCCTTTGGACGAGACCAAGACTGTCAAGGAGAATGTGATGGAGGGTGTACAACACGTATATGACGCACTTGCAGAGTATGATGATATCAATGTGAAGTTCGGACTCCCAGAGTACTATGAGGATGCTGACAAGATGGAGAAACTGATGACCCGTCAGGCTGAGTTACAGGATATCATCGATGCAACGGATGCCTGGAACATGGACTCTAAGCTCGATCGTGCGATGGCGGCATTGAACTGTCCTCCAGGTGACAGGAGCGTAGAGAATCTCTCAGGTGGTGAGCGCCGTCGTGTGGCTCTTTGTCGTTTGCTGTTGCAAAAACCTGATGTGCTGTTGCTTGATGAGCCAACCAACCATCTTGACGCGGAGTCGATTGATTGGTTGGAACAGCATCTCCAGCAATATGAGGGAACGGTTATCGCTGTGACCCACGACCGTTATTTCTTGGATGATGTGGCTGAGTGGATTCTTGAACTTGACCGTGGAGAGGGAATACCTTGGAAGGGAAACTACTCATCATGGCTGGAACAGAAGAGTCAGCGACTGGCTCTTGAGGAGAAGACCGCCTCGAAGCGTCGCAAGACGTTAGAGCGTGAATTGGAGTGGGTGCGTATGGCTCCTAAAGCACGTCATGCTAAAGGTAAGGCTCGTCTGAACTCTTATGACAAGATGCTCAACGAGGAACAGAAACAGAAAGAGGAGAAATTGGAAATCTTCATTCCTAACGGACCTCGTCTGGGTAATAAAGTAATAGAAGCAGAACATGTGGCTAAGGCTTATGGTGAGAAAGTCCTCTTCAGCGACCTTAACTTCATGCTTCCTCCGAATGGTATAGTGGGTGTGATAGGTCCTAATGGTGCAGGTAAGACGACTTTGTTCCGACTGATTATGGGGTTGGAACAGGCTGACGCTGGCTCATTTAATGTGGGTGAGACAGTCAAACTCAGCTATGTTGACCAGCAGCATAAGGATATCGATCCCGATAAGTCTGTTTATGAGGTGGTGAGTGGTGGTAACGAGACCATCCGTATGGGTGGGAAAGACGTCAATGTACGTGCTTATCTGTCACGTTTTAACTTCAGTGGTGCCGATCAGGAGAAAAAATGTGGGGTGCTTTCTGGTGGTGAGCGTAACCGTCTTCACCTCGCTATTGCCCTGAAACAAGAGGGGAATGTACTCTTGCTCGACGAGCCTACCAACGATATCGATGTCAACACCCTTCGTGCCTTAGAGGAAGGCTTGGAGGCTTTTGCCGGCTGTGCCGTAATCATCAGTCACGACCGTTGGTTCCTTGATCGTATCTGCACCCATATCCTTGCTTATGAGGGTGACGGAAATGTCTTCTATTTTGAGGGCAACTATTCAGAGTATGAGTCGAATAAGGCTCAGCGCTTAGGATTGGATGAGCCTAAGCGTGCCCGCTATCGTAAGCTGATGGAAGAATAGGTTACTTAACGAGGAAATGTCCTATATGGTGAGAGTCGCCTTTGTCGTTGAGGGTTCGTAACTCATAGACTCCCTTTGGAATACCAGCAATCGAAACTACAGGACCAAAGGGTTTGGTGGCAATGATATTACCTATCATCGTATAGATGGCAAGATAATTGGTCTGTGGGAGCTCATTGAAATTGGGCACTTGCAGGCTGTAGCCGTCATTGGGAATTAATGCCGTGTTATTTGCCGTACTGGTCGTGTTGAGCATTGACTGTTGGGCACTCATAGGTTTGCTCTCAATACCATAGCGGTTTACGGCTGTGACAACATAATAGAGTGGGGCGTCCTCCGCGGATCGACGTATGGAAAGATGCTGTTGCATCTGACGAACAGCAATGAGGTTGCGTGCATCGTTTATATCCACAGGGAAATTGGTTGATGCATAGACATTATAGGTGAGGTAGTCTCCATTGCTGGTGTCGGTAGCGCCATTCCAACGCAGGTTGTCACCATTTGTGGTACGCTCTATCTGCAAAGAAGCAGGAGCCAGAGGAGCCGGTTGGCGAACCTGCATAGGAGGAACAATAGCAGGATATGCGTCGAAATCACATACGAAATCATAAAGCCCCTTGGTGTTATCCGTGAGGAAACGGCTGCGGAAATAGCAATGCCCGAGTCCGAGGTCACGAGCCACATGCATCTGTCGTTTGATAGCGTCTAGCGACCAGTTGCCCTCACTGCGTATCAGTCGGTAGATACCCAGACCTGCGGCGACCTCACGTCCATAGCGGTGCTCACTCCAGTCAGCGGCAAAGGGATAATAATGTTTGCCGTCATAATACATCATAGGGAAGAGCTGGTCCATCAATCCGTCTCGTAGCCAACCCTGTGCGTCCTGACATACCTTATTATAAGCGTTCCAACCGCCACTCGGATAACGAGTGAGGTCATCGAACTTACCCAGAGGGGAACAACTTAGTTTAACCCATGGTTTTAACCCTTTGACTTTCTGATGGATAGCGCGGACAATACGGGTGATATTCTCTCGTGCCTGTTGGCGGGAGATACGTAAAGGATAAGTCTCTGGATAGCGAATGTAGTCGAGGTGAATGCCGTCAACATCATATCGCTTGGTAATCTCCTCGCAGATAGAGGAGATATAGTCAGCTGTCCGTGAGTCCTCTGGGATCATGCAGGCATCTTCTCCTATATGACGCATCAGCTCAGGATGTGTCCGTCGCAGGTTCTTTGCCCCATAGCTGTTCCATTTGCCGGTAGGTACCGTGACAACCCAGGCATGTAGCTCCATACCACGTTTATGTGTCTCCTCGATGGCAAACTGCAACGGGTCATAGTTTGGCGCTGTGCCAAACCGTCCACTGATACAGCCATCCCATGGCTCGATACGGGAAGGGTAGGTGACCGTTCCACGAATACGTGCCTGATAGAGAACGGTATTGACATTCGCATGCTTCAACTGGTCAAGAATACGGCATAGCTCCTGCTTCTGCTTCTGCTCTACGGCAACTGACGTCCCTTTGGTGCTGGGCCAGTCAAGTCCTTCTAATGTGGTAAGCCATACGGCACGCAACTCTTGTTTGGGTTGTGCATTCAAGGAAAGAACAGCCCAGAGCAACAATATAATAAAGGAATAATGTTTCATATACGATCAATTTTGGGTGCAAAGGTACGAAATAATTCATAATTCATAGTTCATAATTCATAATTTATTCTTACCTTTGCAGCAAAGATTATAAATTATAACATAAAAAATGATTTCATTTACATTGAGCCTTGTGGCTCTTTTGCTTGGCTATCTGTTATATGGCCGTTTGGTGGAACGTATATTCCGTCCGGATAATCGTGTAACACCAGCAGTCTCCAAGGCAGACGGCCTGGACTACATTGTGCTTCCCGGTTGGAAGATTTTTATGATTCAGTTTCTGAATATAGCAGGGACAGGTCCTATCTTCGGTGCTATTATGGGAGCTAAGTTCGGACCAGTAGCTTATCTGTGGATTGTTCTCGGTTGTATCTTCGCTGGTGCCACCCACGACTATTTGTCGGGGATGTTGTCGATGCGTAATGAGGGCGCAGGACTTCCTGAGCTGATAGGTAAATATTTAGGAAAGACCACCAAGAGTCTGATGCTGGTGTTTACGGTGTTGCTGCTGGTCATGGTGGGTACTGTTTTTGTATACAGCCCGGCAGAGATATTACATTCCATAGGTGGTGACACGATGATGTGGGTAAGTATTATCTTCGCATATTATATCATTGCCACGATGTTGCCTATTGACAAGATTATTGGTAAGGTCTATCCTTTGTTCGCCTTCTCCCTGTTGTTTATGGCATGTGCTCTGATGTTGGTGCTCTATGTGAAATGGCCACAATTACCCGAGTTGTGGAGTCACCTGTATAATATGGGTGCGGAAGCACAGCCGGATAAATGGACGGATGCTATCTTCCCGGCATTGTTTATTACCATTGCCTGTGGTGCTATCAGCGGTTTCCATGCCACTCAGAGTCCGTTGATGGCTCGTTGTGTGAAGTCCGAGCGTATGGGTCGTCCCATTTTCTATGGTGCGATGATCACAGAGGGTGTAGTGGCTTTGATATGGGCAACAGTAGCCTCTTGGTTCTTTTATGGTGATCCGACACCAGGTTATGAGCTGATAGCCGGTGCGCATAAGGGTTTTTACACTTCGGCTCCTGCCGTTGTGAATTTGGTTTGTAACGACTGGCTGGGAGTGGTTGGGGCTATCCTTGCCATGTTAGGTGTGGTGGCAGCTCCAATTACCAGTGGTGACACGGCGTTCCGTTCCGGTCGACTGATTGTCGCGGAGTGGTTGAAGCTCAACCAGCGTCCTGTCATGAACCGTTTCTATATCTGTATACCGATGTTTGGAATCTCAGTCGCTATGCTTATATGGCAGATAGAGAACCCTGATGGTTTCAATACCATCTGGCAGTATTTCGGTTTCTCCAACCAGGCACTCTCTGTGTTTACGTTATGGACACTGACCGTTTATCTGGTACAAGAGAAGAAACCATTTATCATCACCCTCATCCCTGCGCTCTTTATGACGACGGTATGTTCCACCTTCCTGTTTATCTCCAAACAAGCATTCCACCTGCCGGCATCTGTCAGTTATCCCATGGGTGGCGCCTGTTTCGTAGTGGCATTGGTGTGGTTCTGCCTGTGGTATCGTAAATATCAGAATAATCATCAATAAATCATTAAAGCTATGAAGAAAGTTATTTTATTATTGGCAGTTTTGGCAACATCATTGACAGCCAGCGCACAGTTTGAGAAGGGTAAGGCATATTTGGGTGCAGGACTTAGTGGCTTGGATATCAGCAGTCAGGCTAAGAAATTCCATTTCGGAGCCAATGTAAAGGCAGGTTACCTGTTTATGGACAATCTGATGGCTTTGGCACAGGTAGGCTATGATCATTTGGATGATACTCCTGATGCGTTTACATTAGGTGTAGGCGGTCGTTATTATATCATCCAGAATGGTCTTTACCTAGGTGCTTCTCTGAAATTCCACCGTGCAGATGGCATTAACGATTTTCGTCCAGGTGTGCAGGTGGGCTATGCCTTCTTCCTCACTCGTACGGTAACCGTTGAGCCTGAACTCTACTTCGACATCTCTACTAAGAAGTTCGAGAACTCTGCTTTCGGCTTAGGTGTCGGTATCGGCGTTTATTTGTTCAAGGATCAATATACGTTTAAAAAATAATTCTATGTTAAGTGTAGAAGAGTTAGTAGACCGTCTGATAGACCTCTCGTTCGCGGAGGATATCGGAGATGGTGATCATACCACTTTATGCTGTATCCCGGAGGATGCGATGGGTAAGTCTCATCTGCTCATCAAAGAAGACGGCATATTGGCGGGTGTGGAGATCGCCAAGGAGGTGTTCCGTCGTTTCGACCCGGAGATGAAGGTGGAAGTATTGATGCAGGATGGTGCGAAAGTCAAGAAAGGCGACATTGCCATGATTGTGACAGGTCGTGTTCGTTCCTTGTTGCAGACGGAGCGCCTGATGCTGAACATCATGCAGCGCATGAGTGGTATTGCCACCATGACCAATCGTTATGTGGAGCGTCTGAAAGGCACTCATACCCGTGTGCTGGACACTCGTAAGACCACACCAGGTATGCGTATGTTGGAAAAGCAGGCGGTGAAGATCGGTGGCGGTGTGAACCATCGCATCGGCTTGTTTGATATGATCCTGCTGAAAGACAATCATGTGGATTTCGCTGGAGGTATCGTCAATGCCATCGACCGTTGTCATCAATATCTCAAAGAGAAAGGACTTGACCTGAAGATAGAGATAGAGGTACGTTCCTTTGAGGAACTGCAACAGGTATTGGATCATGGTGGTGTCGACCGTATCATGCTCGACAATTTTTCCGTGCCCGATACGAAGAAGGCTGTCGACCTGATAGCCGGACGTTATGAGACAGAGTCAAGTGGCGGCATCACCTTTGATACGATTCGTGACTATGCAGAGCAGGGTGTCGACTTCATATCCGTAGGAGCACTGACACACTCTGTCAAAGGACTCGATATGAGTTTCAAGGCATGCTGATACGGAGCCTGTTAGCTGTCAGTTGTTGGCTGTTGGCTGTAGGATCGCAGGCAGCAGACCGTGTACAATATCATCCGCCAGTGGATTACAAAATCACACTGGCGGGTAATTTTGGTGAGCCTCGTCCAAACCATTTTCATGGTGGGTTGGATGTGAAGACAGATAATGTGGAGGGTAAACATATCTATTCCATCGGTGACGGCTATGTGAGTCGTCTCACCGTGGGAATCAGCGGCTTCGGAAATGCTGTCTATGTCACCCATCCCGAAGGCTATACCAGTATCTACTGTCACCTGAAGAAGTTCTCCCCGAGACTAGAGCGTATGGTTCACCGTACAGGAAGAGGGGATGAGCAGATAGACTTGCGATTCACACCACTTGACTTCCCCGTCTCGCAAGGACAGCTCATTGCTTTGAGTGGAAATACGGGTCATAGTACGGGACCTCATCTGCATTTGGAGATCCATGACACCAGGACATGGGACATGATGGACCCGTTGGAATTCCTCTCTCCTTATGTCAATGACTCTGTAGCTCCTCAGGCACATAGTGTCATGGCGTGTCCGCTGGCAGGAGAAGGGGTGTTTAACGGGTCTGACAACAAACAGACTTTCGCCTTCTCCTCCCAGCGTATAGAGAAGGAGCTGACAGCCTGGGGAAAGGTTGGCTTTGCCCTGTGGGCTGATGACTATATGCAGGGGGTGTATAACCATTATGGTATTCGTGAGACGATACTGCAGGTGGATGGAAAAGAGGTGTTCCGCTCGAATGTCCATCGTATCCCTGTCTATAGTAACCGTCAGGTCAACTCATGGGGTGACTATCAGCACTGGCTGCATCACAAGACCTGGTATATGCGGTCGTATATCCCCAAGGGTGTCACACTGCCTATCCTCCAGGCTGACGAGAACGATGGCTATGTGTTGTTTAACGAAGAGCGTCCGTATCGTGTGACGTATATCCTTCGTGACTTCATGGGTAACGAGTCACAGTATGAGTTTACGGTTTTAGGGAAGAAAAGCGAGATTTCTCCCTCGAAGAGAACATCTTATAATGTGAGATACGACAGGTTATCTATGATCTCCCTTCCGGGTATGCAACTGGTCATCCCGGCAGGTATGGTGGAGGAGGGTCTGATGGTGGTTCCCAAAGTGGACCAGGGCAGTGTCTCCAACCGTTATACGTTTGCCCAGCAGGCATGTCCGTTATTCGGCTGGGCGGAACTGAGTCTTGCGATACCCGAAGGTGTGGACTCGTCCCTTCTCTATATTGACAGTGGCGGGCATGATATGGGTGGCGTTTGTCAGGACGGATGGATAACCACCCGTATCCGTGAGTTGGGAGCCACTTATGAACTGAAACTAAAAAACAACAAAGAATAATCATGAGGAGATTTCTTCTAATGGCGGTTGTCATGATGACGGTGGCATCAGCCAATGCGTGTACGAATTTGATTGTCGGGAAGAAAGCAAGTACCGACGGCTCTGTCATCTGCAGCTATAACGCAGACTCCTATGGCGCCTATATGCCCCTCTACCATTATCCTGCCGCCAGGCATCAGAAAGGTGATAAGCGGAAAGTGTATGAGTGGGACACCAATAAATACTTAGGAGAGATTGACGAGGCACTGGAGACCTATAATGTGGTGGGAAACATCAATGAGTGGCAGGTGACTATCGGTGAGACGACCTATGGCGGTCGTGAGGAGATGGTGGACTCCACGGGAGTCATTGACTATGGCTCTCTGATCTATATCACCCTGCAACGTGCCAAGTCGGCACGTGAGGCTATTCAGACGATGACGACCTTGGTGGAGCAGTATGGCTATTGTTCCGAGGGAGAGACATTTACGATCTGTGACCCTGATGAGGCATGGATATTAGAGATGCA
>JAEEGI010010897.1_pt1 | contig 19712 bp, 17 predicted proteins | sample 8958751 | NCBI WGS metagenome assembly JAEEGI01 (sample SAMN16246545, study PRJNA631951) | gut metagenome | biome: gut microbiome; feature: rumen; material: KS-attached | host: Bos | place: Iran: Karaj | collected 2018-10 | reverse complement strand
TCTGACCGTTTATAGATCTGAAATCGTCCTCTGCCCATTTGGCAAGGTCGCTGTGCAAAGAAGGAGAAAGGCGAAGCAGAATCTGCTTTTTTTCCAAAGCGGAATTATCTGTATTTTTTTTATCTGTGTTACCCATATTATTCACCTTTTCCTAAAACATAAGGTTTACGTTACTTAATAAATCGATCCGCTGTTAACAATGGGCTGTGCTTCCTTGTTTCCGCAAAGAACAACCATTAAGTTGCTTACCATTTGAGCTTTTCTTTCGTCGTCTAAGTTTACAATCTGGTTTTCGGAAAGCTGATCGATAGCCATTTCAACCATGCTTACAGCACCTTCAACGATTTTCTTTCTTGCTGCGATGATTGCAACTGCCTGCTGTCTCTGAAGCATTGCTGCAGCGATTTCTTCCGCATATGAAAGATGAGTGATACGTACTTCGATTACTTCGATACCTGCGTCAGCAACACGTGTCTGAAGTTCTTCTTTCATTCTGTCAGCAATTTCCTGAGATGAACCGCGAAGGGTTTTCTCATCCACACCGTCGTTGTCGTCCATATCGTCGTAAGGATAGAGTCTTGCGATATTTCTGATAGTCGAGTCACACTGGATAGAAAGGAAGTTGTTGTAGTTTTCAACTGCGAATACGGCTCTTGTGGGATCTACGACTTTCCAGATAACAACCGCACCGATGATGATGGGGTTACCGAGAATATCGTTTACTTTCTGTCTCTGGTTGTCGAGAGTTCTGACCTTCATGGATACCGTCTTTGAACCTACGGTAATTCTCTGGCCGTTGGGCTGTGTCATGGTTGTAAGTCCGGGGTTGAATGCGCTTGCAAAAGGATTTACAAGGAAGAAACCGGATTTTTTGATGGTTCCGTGATATTTACCGAAGAGGGTAAGTACCATTGCTTCGTTGGGTTTTACTGTTTTAAGACCGCCGAAGAGTATGCAGGAGATGATAAAGAAGATTACGCAGATGAGTATAAGTGCTATTCCCAAAATCGTAAGGTAGCTTCCTGCAGCGGCAAGTCCGCATCCTATAAAGAAGAACAAAACTTCGAGGCCAAGGGCTATTATGTTTAAGAAGAGCATTAATATTCCGGATGCCGGACGAAGTTCTCTCTCCTGAATCGTGTAATTGTTTTTGTTCATTTTGTCCATAACTGTTCCTCCAAATATTTTAACCTTTCGCAGCCTTATGGTGCGAAAATCAAAATGTATCGCTGACTAAGATATATGTTTGATATTTCTTGATATCATTTTGATATCATCACGATAACATGCCGTTAAATTTTTGTCAATATATTTTTTAAAATTGTTTTTCGCATTCTTTTTTTAGTACCTTTTAACCTTGATATATTCTTTAAAATTATATAATCTTTATTAGGATGATTAATCATAAAAGAGATAGAAGTATGTATATAAAAGAAATCATAAAAAAATCAATCAAAAAAATATTAATTTCGACAGCACCTTTAATGCTTGCATTTTTAATGCTTCCTTTAAACGTGTTTGCCGCAATAAGAGTGCCTGTAGATACTTCAATAGAGCCAAACAAAGATGCGGGCACGGATCTATATGAGAGCAAGTGCTATTATCACAATGCACTTCCGCTTAACATATCAATTTCTTCGGGACAGGATTCGTCCGTTCTTCATGACGAAAGATACTCAACAAGCATCAAACTTGATGAGGGAACACTAATAACCGTTTCAAGCGAAACGAAAATGCACAGTCTGTACATAATCTGGGACTGCATGGTTCCCGAATGGACTTTAAAAATCGGTGATAATTCTTACACTTACGGTAAGTACAATTTCCTTCACGAATACATTGAACTTCCCGAGGAAACAAACGAACTTACAATAGTAATCCCCAATGCCGGAGACCAGACTCCGATTAAGGGTCTTAATAAAATGAGAATGTCCGATATCATTGCTTTTGAAAGCGCGGATGTTCCTGTCTGGGTTCAGAAATGGGAGCCTCCCTGCGAAGAAGCAGATATTCTTGCTTTCTCCACACATTCCGATGACGAGCAGATTTTCCTTGGCGGTATTACGCCTATTTACCAGGCAGAAAAGAATATGCGTGTTCAGTTTGCGTTCTTTACCACGCACTGGAACGGTGGCGAACCGATCAGAGAGCATGAAAAGTTAAACGGACTTTGGCTTGCGGGTGCAAAGTATTATCCCATCATGGGTATTTTTGACGATGCTTATTCAACAACCTACGAAGGTGTAGCACAGACCATAAACGAAGATGCTGCAGCTTTGTTTGAAACTCAGATTATAAGAAGAGTTCATCCTCAGGTTGTTGTTACGCAGGATTATTTAAAGGGCGAGTATGGTCACGGCCAGCATATATTTATGGCTACCAATACTATTAAGGCAGTGGATAATGCGGCTGACGAAAATTACGATCCCGACAGCGTTTCAAAGTACGGCACATGGACTGTTCCTAAATTCTATGTTCATTTAAATTCGGACGACCCCACGTTGCTTGATATGAGAGCACCCTTAGAGAGCTTTGGCGGCAAGAGAGCAATAGATGTAGCAAGACAGGCATACCTTTGCCATCAGACACAGCAGTGGTGTGATTTTTCCGTAGATGATTACGGTCCTTACTCTGCAGCAAAATGGGGACTTTATAAATCAAATGTCGGTCCCGACGTTGCAAAGAACGACCTTATGGAAAATCTTGTTTCCTATGACGAGCAGGAAAGAATAAGACTCGAAGAAGAGGAAGCACTTCGTCTCGAAGAAGAAAAGAAAAAGGCCGAAGAAGAGGAGAAGGCTCGTCTTGAAAAAGAAGCCCTCGAAAAAGAGCAGGCCGAAAAAGAAACTGACATCAAAGACAAAGAAAAGACCAAGGATGAGGCTTCGCTATCCGGAACCGAAATCTTTGTTATCGTTGCGATAGTTGTAATTGTTTTAATGGCAGGCGGATTCGCGGCGTATTTCATAGTAAGCAATAATCAAAAGAAAAAGAGACGCAGGAAGAGAAGACGTTAAGATCATGAAAAAAAATTCTAAACTATTACTGACAACAATGGCTTTCTTCGTTTTGGCATTTATGTCTTTTAGGATCAGCGCCAAAGCCGAAGGTGAACCTATAAATATTTACACTGCAGATGATTTACTGGCCGTATCTGAGAATACCAATGCGGATTATGTTTTAATGAACGATATCGATATGGCGGGCATCGAATGGACTCCGATAGATTTTACGGGTAACTTCGACGGCAACAACCATGCGATTTTAAATCTGTCGGTCAAATCCACATCAACTGAAATTCGTACAACATACGACGGAAACTACAAGACTTACGACACATGTTTCGCAGGTCTTTTCGGCGTACTTGAAAACTCAACCGTTAAGAACCTTACATTAAAGGGAATAAATGTAACCGTAAACAAAGAAGAGCCCTGCTTCATCGGCTCGATAGCAGGCTTTGCGGAGAAAAGCAGCATCGAAAACTGCAGCATTGACGGAACATTAAGACTTGATGTATCCGCCAAGATGTTCGGTGTCGGTGGAATCGTCGGATACGGCGGAGACGGTTCGATTACATCCACCACTGCAGATGTGACTTTAATCTGTATCGACCACGACAAGGAAAACAGGGACGAGCAGTTTATGGGCGGCGGATATTCCGCAGGATATCTTGATGTCGACAAATGCTTTATTAAAATAGACGGATACGATTCCGACCACGGATATGTTCATGACGGCGGACTGGTCGGAATGTACATTCTTTATCCCTTAGGAAACAATTACACAGGATATATTAACAATACCAGAGTAGAAGGCATGATTACCTTCTTCGAAGACAATACCGACAGAAGAGCATACTGTAAGGACTTTATAGGCGAAGTTATGAACTGGACCTACGAGTATGTCGGCAATTCGTCTGACTTTACGCGTAATGAAATAAAAGATTACTCTAAGGACTTGCTTCCTCATTACTGCGAAGGAGGAAACTTTTCCAAAGAGGTAATTGAAAGCACCTGCGACGAATTCGGATATACGATATATAAATGCAATGACTGCAACGAGTATTCCTACAAAGCCGATTACACTTTAAAGAATCATAATCTTGGCGAGTTAAGCGTAATCGAAGAAGCCACCACAGAAAAAGAAGGCCTTTCAAAGGGCGTTTGTTCAGATTGCGGAGCAGAAGTTTACGTCATTACTCCTGTAGTTGAAGAAATAATAGAAGAGCCTGAAGAAATCGTTGAACCGGACATTGTTTCGGAACCTGAAACCGTGCCTGAAACAAAGCCCGTAAAAGAGGAAGAAGGCGACACTTTACTTAAGGTATTTCTTATAGGCGGACTTGTTATCTGCATCGGCCTTGTGGCAGCCATCGCGGTGGTTTTGTTAAGAGGGCGCAAAAAGAGATAGTCTATTTACACAAATGCCCGTTTTATGCTATAATATATGTCTGTTGCGGACTGATTCAGAACAGTAAAATCCGAAAGGAAAAAGAAGAATGTTAAACGACAAAGTTATCCTTCTTACCGGCGGAACGGGTTCGTTTGGTAAGGCCTTTACAAAGTATGTTTTAAACAATTACGATCCTAAGAAAATTATCATTTATTCACGTGACGAATTTAAACAGTTCATCATGCAGAATGATTTCAAAAAGGAATTTCCCGACAAGTTTTCAAAACTCAGATTTTTCATAGGTGATGTCAGAGATAAAGACAGATTAAAACGCGCGATGGAGGGCGTTGATTTTGTTATTCATGCAGCAGCTTTAAAGCAGGTTCCCGCATGCGAATACAACCCTCAGGAAGCTATTAAGACAAATATTCACGGTGCACAGAATGTAATTGATGCCGCACTTGATTCGGGCGTTAAGAAGGTAGTTGCCCTTTCTACAGACAAGGCAGTTAATCCTGTTAACTTATACGGCGGTACAAAACTTGTATCGGACAAACTTTTCATCGCTGCCAATTCATACGTAGGCGAAAAGGATCTTTGCTTCTCAATCGTTCGTTACGGAAACGTAGCGGGAAGCCGCGGTTCGGTTATTCCTTTCTTCAGAGATTTAATCGACAAAGGCGCTACAGAACTTCCCATCACTGATTTCAGAATGACAAGATTCTGGATATCACTCGAAGAAGGTGTGGAACTTGTTATAAAAGCATTAAACGAATCCAAGGGCGGCGAAACATTTATTTCGAAGATTCCTTCTTTTAAGATCACAGATCTTGCTGAGGCAATGCTTCCCGGATGTTCCAAAAAGGAAATCGGTATCAGAGAAGGCGAAAAGCTTCACGAGATAATGATTACCACGGAGGATTCTTTTACGACATATGAATTCGACAAGCATTTCATCGTATACCCTCAGATGATTTTCGCAAAGAAAATGCTTCCTTCAAACGAAGGCAAAAAGGTTGAAGAAGGATTTTCATATTCATCGGGCAACAATACCTGGTGGCTTACCGTTGAGGAAATCAGAGAGAGATTAAATACGTTAAAATAAAAGCTAAAATTTAAGGAGGATACAATTATGAAGTTAGTTCCATTAGGCGACAGAGTTGTATTGAAGCAGTTAATCGCAGAAGAAACCACAAAGTCGGGCATTGTTATTCCCGGCCAGAACAAAGAGAAACCCCAGCAGGCTGAGGTTATCGCAGTAGGCCCCGGAATCCTTGCAGACGGCAAAGAAGTAAAAATGGAAGTTAAGGTTGGCGATCAGGTAATCTACTCCAAATACTCGGGAACCGAAGTTAAGATTGATGACGAAGAAGTTATCATCGTAAAACAGTCGGATATTCTTGCTATTGTAGAATAATTATTTTTTATAAATATTCAGGAGGTTTAGTTTAAAATGGCTAAAGAGATTAAATATGGCGCAGAAGCCCGCGCAAGTCTTGAAGCCGGTGTTAATCAGCTGGCAGATACTGTCAGAGTAACACTCGGACCTAAGGGCAGAAATGTAGTACTTGATAAATCATATGGTTCACCCCTTATCACCAACGACGGTGTAACCATTGCAAAAGAAATCGAACTTGAAGACGCATTCGAAAATATGGGCGCTCAGCTCGTAAAAGAAGTAGCAACCAAGACAAACGATGTTGCAGGTGACGGTACAACAACAGCAACAGTTCTTGCACAGGCAATGATCAATGCAGGTATGAAGAACATCGCTGCAGGTGCTAACCCCATCATCTTAAGAAAGGGCATGAAGAAAGCTACCGAATGTGCAGTAGAAGCCATCAAGAGCATGTCATCAAAGGTTAACGGCAAAGAGCAGATTGCAAGAGTTGCAGCTATTTCCGCCGGTGATGATATGGTAGGCGAGATGGTAGCCGATGCTATGGAAAAGGTTTCAGGCGACGGCGTTATCACAATCGAAGAATCAAAGACCATGCAGACCGAACTTGATTTGGTTGAAGGTATGCAGTTTGATAAAGGTTATCTTTCGGCTTACATGTGTACAGACATGGAAAAGATGGAAGCAGTTCTTGAAAATCCTTACATCCTTATCACTGATAAGAAGATTTCCAACATTCAGGAAATCCTTCCCGTTCTCGAAACAATCGTTCAGAGCGGAGCAAAGCTTCTTATCATTGCAGAAGACATTGAAGGCGAAGCGCTCACAACACTTATTGTCAACAAACTTCGCGGTACATTCAATGTTGTAGCAGTTAAGGCTCCCGGTTACGGTGACAGACGTAAGGAAATGCTCAAGGATATCGCTATTCTTACAGGCGGTCAGGTAATCAGCGAAGAGCTCGGTCTTGATTTAAAAGAAGTAACACTTCAGGATATGGGTCGTGCAAAATCTGTTAAGGTTCAGAAGGAAAACACCATCATTGTTGACGGTGCGGGAAATTCCGATGAAATCGCAGCAAGAGTTGCACAGATTAAAACAGCTATCGAAACAACCACATCAGATTTCGATAAGGAAAAACTTCAGGAAAGACTTGCAAAACTTGCAGGCGGCGTAGCAGTTATCAAAGTAGGCGCAGCAACAGAAGCCGAAATGAAAGAAGCAAAACTTCGTATGGAAGATGCTTTGGCAGCTACAAAGGCAGCAGTTGAGGAAGGTATTATCGCAGGCGGCGGATCGGCTTACATTCATGCTTCCAAGAAAGTTAAAGAACTTGCCGATACACTTGAAGGCGACGAGAAGACAGGTGCTCAGATCGTTCTTACGGCACTTAAGGCTCCTTTGTTCCACATCGCTGCAAATGCCGGCCTTGACGGTTCCGTAATCGTTAATAAGGTATACGAATCAGAAGTTGGTTTCGGATTCGATGCTCTTAAAGAAGAATACGTGAACATGGTTGAAGCAGGTATTCTTGATCCTTCAAAAGTTACCAGAAGTGCACTTCAGAACGCGACAAGCGTAGCATCCACATTCCTTACAACAGAAAGTGCCGTTGCAAACATCAAGGAAGATACTCCCGCAATGCCTGCAGGCGGTATGGGCGGAATGGGATATTAAAAGTCGATAACTCGACAGAGAGGTGATTTCATGAAAAAATTTTTATGCTTACTCGCAAGCGCTATGATGGTTCTTTCACTGGCAGCTTGCACATCTGGAAAAGGGGAACTTGTTATGGCAACGAACGCCGAATTCCCTCCTTATGAGTATCATGAAGGAGACAGCATCATAGGAATTGACGTTGAAATTTGTCAGGCTATTGCGGATGAGATGGGCAGAAAACTCGTAATCGAAGACATGGCTTTCGATTCGGTTATCACTTCGGTTTACACAGGAAAAGCAGACATAGGTGCAGCAGCGCTTACAATCACTGAGGACAGACTTAAAAATATAAACTTCTCTACACCTTATGCAACAGCAGCTCAGGTTATTATCGTTCCTGAAGATTCAGACATTACATCACCCGATGATTTAATCGGCAGAACTGTCGGCGTACAGCTTGGTACAACCGGCGATATCTACGCAGACGATATCGAGGATGCAACAGTAGAACGTTATAACAAGGGTTATGAAGCTGTACAGGCTTTGCTTCAGGGCAAAATTGATGCGGTTATGATTGACAACGAACCTGCCAAGGTTTATGTATCACAGAATCCCTCACTTAAGATTGTTGACGAAGCATTTACTTACGAAGAGTATGCAATCGCAATCGCAAAGGATAACGAAGCACTTCTTAACGAAGTTAATGCCGCTATCAAGAAACTTAAAGAGTCCGGCAGACTTGATGAGATTGTAAATAAATACATCTCTGCCGACAACTAGAGGTCCGTATGAATTTTTTGGTTAAGTTTTCTGAAGATTTTAAGCAAAACTTTATCGATGCTAACAGATGGAAATACATCTTAAACGGTTTGGGAGTTACTCTGAGAGTAACTCTCTTTGCCGTTTTAATCGGTATCGCCATCGGCTTTATTGTTGCGATAATAAGATCGACTTATGAGAAGACCGGAAAACTTAAAATCCTCAACTTTTTTGCAAATATTTATCTTACGGTAATCAGAGGAACACCTGTTGTAGTTCAGCTTTTGATTATCTATTTTGTAATATTCGTTTCGGTCAGAATCGACAAGGTTCTGGTTGCGGTTATCGCCTTTGGTATTAACTCGGGTGCTTATGTAGCAGAGATAGTGCGTGGCGGTATCATGTCAATAGATCCGGGTCAGATGGAAGCAGGAAGATCCTTGGGCTTTAATTATATTCAGACCATGTGGCATATCATTATTCCGCAGGCTTTTAAGAATGTTCTTCCCGCACTCGGAAATGAATTCATAGTACTCTTAAAAGAGACTTCAGTAGCAGGCTACATCGCACTCGAAGACTTAACAAAAGGCGGAGACATCATAAGAAGTCAGACATATTCGCCTTTTATGCCGCTTTTAACCGTTGCGGCAATTTACCTGGCAATAGTTATGCTCTTGTCATTCCTTCTTAAGCAGTTAGAGAGGAGGTTGAGAAACAGTGAGCGATAATAACGAAAAAAAGCTCCTTATAAGTGTGGATAATCTTACAAAGCATTTTGAAGATTTGTATGCACTTAACGGAGTATCAATAGATATTTACAAGGGTGATGTTGTATTTGTGGTAGGACCTTCAGGCTCCGGCAAATCCACTTTCCTTCGCTGCCTTAACAGACTCGAGGAACCCACGGGAGGTACAATCCTTTTCGAGGGAATAGATATCACTGATAAAAAAACAGACATTAACAAACATCGTCAGAAAATGGGAATGGTATTCCAGCAGTTTAATCTCTTCCCGCATATGACGGTACTTAAAAACCTTACATTAGGACCGATGAAACTTCAGGGCAAATCAAAGGCAGAGGCCGAAGAGGAAGCCATGAAACTCTTAGAGCGCGTAGGACTTGCAGACAGAGCAAAAGCGTATCCCAATCAGCTCTCAGGCGGTCAGAAGCAGCGTATCGCAATCGTTCGTGCACTTTGCATGAAGCCCGACGTAATGCTTTTCGATGAGCCCACCTCAGCACTCGATCCCGAGATGGTAGGTGAAGTTCTCGAAGTAATGCGTGAACTTGCCAAAGAAAACATGACCATGGTAGTCGTTACCCACGAAATCGCATTCGCCAAAGAAATCGCAAACCGCGTTATCTTTATGGCAGACGGCCTCATCGAAGAAGAAGGCCCTGCAGCCGAGTTCTTCGACAACCCCAAGTCCGAGAGACTTAAAGCATTTTTGGCTAAAGTGCTGTAATCGCGGGCAGCGTAATGCCACATGGGGAGCGTCAACCACACGATACACCGCGGGCACGCTCTCGCTAAGATGTCGCACGTAGCGACCACTAAACTCGCATGCGCACAAGTGCTTTGCTCGTTAAGTGGCGACGGCGCCATATTACCCGCTTGTGCATCATACGGTTGCCGCTCCCAGCCAAACCATTTGATGCCCGCTTATAAAGAAATTAAATACAAAAATATTTTATATATTTACGGAGGAATAAGATGAGTACAGTTAGACGAATCTATGTAGAAAAAAAGCCTGATTATGCGGTAAAGGCAAAGGAACTCTTTAACGATATTAAGGGATACCTTGGAATCACAAGTGTAACAGGCGTCAGATATTTGATACGTTATGACGTAGAAAATATCTCGGACGAAATATTTGAAAAGGCCTGCAAGACTGTATTCTCGGAGCCTCCCGTAGATAATTACTATTTAGAAAAATTTGATACCAATCCTTCGGATAAGATTTTCAGCGTAGAGTACCTTCCCGGTCAGTACGATCAGAGAGCGGACTCTGCTGTTCAGTGCGTTCAGTTCTTAAACGCAGAAGAGAATCCCACAATTCAGACCGCAATTACATATGTGCTTGAAGGCAGTGTAAGTGATGATGAGTTTGAAAAGATTAAAGCTTACTGCATCAACCCCGTTGATTCGAGAGAAGCTTCGATTGACAAGCCCGAGACATTACAGAGCGTATTCGCAACACCCGATGATGTTTCTGTATTTGAAAACTTTACGACAATGCCCGAAGATGAATTTAAGAAACTTTATGATTCACTCGGACTTGCTATGACATATAAGGATTTTGCTTTTATCAGAGAGTATTTTGCAAATGACGAAAAGAGAAATCCGACATTCACAGAAATTAAAGTACTTGATACATACTGGTCAGACCACTGCCGCCATACCACATTCTCCACAGAACTTGAGAATGTTAAGTTCCTTGCCGGGGATTATGCAGGCGTTCTTGAAGATACATACAACGAATATCTTTCCACGAGAAAAGATGTATACGGTGACAACTCCAAGAAGTATGTCTGCCTTATGGACCTTGCATTAATGGCAATGAAGAAGCTCAAAAAAGACGGCAAGCTCGAAGATATGGAAAAATCCGATGAGATTAACGCTTGTTCAATCGTTGTTCCCATCGATGTTGAATACGAAGACGGCAAGGTTGTAAACGAAGAGTGGCTTATCAACTTTAAGAACGAGACACATAACCATCCTACCGAAATCGAACCTTTCGGTGGCGCTGCTACATGTCTTGGCGGTGCAATCCGTGATCCGTTGTCAGGAAGAACATACGTATATCAGGCAATGAGAGTTACCGGTGCCGCAGATCCTACAGTTTCGGTTAACGAGACTCTTAAGGGTAAGCTTTCACAGAAGAAGCTTGTCCGCGGTGCAGCAGCAGGTTATTCATCATACGGTAACCAGATTGGTCTTGCAACCGGTCTCGTAAAAGAAATTTACCATCCCAACTATGTTGCAAAGAGAATGGAAATCGGTGCAGTTATGGGTGCAGCTCCGAGACGTGCTGTAATTCGTGAGACTTCAGATCCCGGTGATGTTATCGTTCTTTTAGGAGGACGCACAGGACGTGACGGTTGCGGCGGTGCAACAGGTTCTTCAAAGGTTCATACCGTTCAGTCCATCGAGACCTGCGGCGCAGAAGTACAGAAGGGCAATCCTCCTACAGAAAGAAAGATTCAGAGACTTTTCAGAAGAGAAGAAGTTTCCGCACTTATAAAGAAATGTAATGACTTTGGTGCAGGCGGAGTTTCCGTTGCAATCGGAGAACTTGCAGACGGCTTAAGAGTTAACCTTGACCTTGTACCCAAGAAATATGAAGGTCTTGACGGAACAGAACTTTCCATATCCGAATCACAGGAAAGAATGGCAGTAGTTCTCGATCCCAAGGATCTTGATCAGTTCCTTAAATATGCTGAGGAAGAAAATCTTGAAGCAATCAAGGTTGCGGATGTTACCGAGGATCCCAGACTCGTACTTGTTTGGAGAGGCAAAGAAATCGTTAATATCAAGAGAGAATTCCTTAACACAAACGGTGCTCATCAGGCTACAAATGTAGAAGTTGAATCACCGAGCAAAGCAGACAATTATTTTGACAAGGCAGCCAACAAAAAGGTTGAAGAAGCTCTTGCCAACAATGATATTAAGACCGCAGTTATCGAAAGTGTTGCAGACCTTAACACCTGTTCACAGAAGGGTCTCGTGGAAATGTTTGACTCATCCATCGGTGCAGGTACGGTCCTCATGCCTTACGGCGGTGCTAACCAGCTCACAGAGATTCAGACAATGGTTGCAAAGGTTCCCGTTATGAAGGGCAAATCCGATGCGGTTACCATGATGAGCTACGGCTTCGATCCTTATCTTTCTTCATGGTCTCCTTACCACGGTGCAATTTATGCAGTAACAGAATCTATGAGTAAGATTTGTGCAGCAGGCGGTGATGTAAATAAGATCAGATTTACATTCCAGGAATACTTTAGAAGAATGAGCGAAGTTCCTTCAAGATGGAGCCAGCCTTTCGCAGCACTCCTTGGTGCGTTCAAAGCACAGATGGCATACGGCCTTCCTTCAATCGGTGGTAAGGACTCAATGTCCGGAACATTCCAGGATATCGATGTTCCGCCCACACTCGTTTCCTTCGCAGTTGACGTTGCAAAGAACGACGAGGTTATTACACCCGAACTTAAGAAAGCAGGCAATTCACTTGTAATATTCAGAATACCCAAGGATGAAAATTCAATCCCTGTATTCGACAAGACACTTGCTTTATACGATGAAGTTTCAAAGCTCATAAAAGATAAGAAAATCGTTTCTGCATATGTTACAGATGCATACGGCATCGTTCCCGCAGCCGCTAAGATGGCCTTCGGTAACGGTCTCGGAGTTAAGATTGAAGCATCAGATGTTAAGTCACTTTTCTCAAATGAGATGGGCAGCATCCTTTGCGAAATGACTGAAGCAATTAACGATGAATTCGCTACAACAATCGGTAATGTAACAGACAAAGACATCGAAATAAATTCGGTTAAGGTCAGCCTTGACGATGTTCTTGCATCATACAAGAAACCTCTTGAAAAGGTATTCCACTCAAGAGTTACAGAAGATTATACAAAACTTGACAGACCTTCATACAAAGCAGAGAGCGTTTATATCTGCAAGAATAAGGTTGCCAAGCCTCACGTATTTATTCCCGTATTCCCCGGTACAAACTGCGAATACGATTCAACGAGAGCATTTGAGAGAGCAGGCGCTACCGTAACAACAAAGATATTCAGAAACCTTAATTCAGCAATGATTAAGGAAAGTGTGGACGAATACGTAAAAGAAATTAAAAACGCTCAGATCATCATGTTCCCCGGCGGATTCTCCGCAGGTGACGAACCCGACGGTTCAGCCAAGTTCTTCGCTACAGCTTTCCAGAATGAAGCAATCAAAGAAGCTGTAACAGACTTACTTGATAACAGAGACGGTCTTGCACTCGGTATCTGTAACGGTTTCCAGGCACTTATCAAACTCGGTCTTGTACCTAACGGAAAGATTACAGGCCAGGATGAAAATTCCGCTACACTTACATTCAATACAATCAACCGTCACATCTCCAAGATGGCTTATACAAAGGTTGTATCCAACAAGTCTCCCTGGCTTCAGTTGGCAGAGCTTGACGGAGTTTACACATCACCCGCTTCACACGGTGAAGGAAGATTCGTAGCACCCAAGGACTTAATCGAGAAACTCTTTGCAAACGGCCAGGTAGCTACAAGATACTGCGACAACTTCGGTAATGTAAGCATGGATGAAGAGTACAATATCAACGGTTCATTCGAATCCATCGAAGGTATCACATCACCCGACGGCAGAGTACTCGGTAAGATGGCTCATGCAGAGCGTCGTGACAACGGTGTTGCAATCAACATTTACGGCGAGCAGGATCTTAAGATCTTCGAATCGGGTGTTAAGTACTTTAAGTAATTTTACTTTGGTCTTTAAAAGAACGGAGATTTTTATGAAGAAAAATTTCAAATACTTTTTATTAAGTCTGCTTGTATGCGCAAGTTTTATAATGCCCGTTACAGGCTGCAGCTGCAGCAATCCTGCCAAAGAAGCCACCGATACTATTGAAGGTATGGCTTCGCAGGAAGATAAGGCTCAGGATGCGCTTGATGCCTTTCATTCCGATGCAGATGCGAAAGATGCCGAATACCAGGAAATCTTAGATGAATAGCCAAAGAAACGGTTTCGGCAAACTGACTGATGAGGTGAAATAAGTGAACTGGAGAGAATACGTAAGAAACGTTACCCCGTATATTCCGGGAGAACAGCCCAAGATTGAAAATCTTATTAAACTTAATACAAACGAAAATCCTTATCCTCCTTCGGGCGTTGTAAAGGATGAGTTAAAAAAACTGGCCGAAGATTACGACTGTTTAAGAAGATATCCGAAGCCTAACTGTGATGCGCTTGAGGAAGCATTAAGCGAATATATGGGACTTCCCAGAGAGCAGATTTTCACAGGTGTCGGATCTGATGATGTAATATGCACATTGTTCCTGACATTTTTCCACTCAAAGCTTCCCGTACTTTTTGCTGATATCACTTATTCCTTTTATGAGGTATGGGCTGAGTTTGCCGGATTTCCCAAGGAACTTATTCCCGTAAAAGAAGATCTTTCAATCGATATTAACGATTACAGAAAAGAAAACGGCGGAATAGTAATCGCCAATCCCAACGCACCGACAGGTAAGGCTCTGCCTTTAAGTCAGATTGAAGAAGTGCTTAAATTCAACAGGGATTCGATTGTTATAGTGGATGAAGCATATGTTGATTTCGGCGCAGAATCGGCTGTATCTCTGATAAACAAGTACGATAATTTAATCGTAACTCAGACATATTCCAAATCAAGAAATCTTGCAGGTCTTCGTATAGGTATGGCATTTGCGAGCGCAGAGCTTATTGCAAAGGTTAAAGCAATTAAGTTCTCAATCAACTCCTATACAATGAATGAGCCTTCATTAAGACTTGCATCTGCGGTTTTAAAGGATGAAAAATATTTCAGAGAATGCTGCGACAAGGTTATTAAAACAAGAGAGTGGAGTGTAGAAGAGTTTAAAAAATTAGGTTTTTCATTCCCCGAAAGCAGCGCAAACTTTGTATTTGTAACACATCCCAAGGTTAATGCAAATGATATTTACAAAGCTCTAAGAGAAAGAGGAATACTGGTTCGTCATTTCAGCATTCCCAGAATAGACAATTATCTTCGTATTTCAATCGGAACAGACGAAGAAATGAAGGCTTTGTTTGAAGCCCTAAAAGAGATAGTGAAATAGACAAAAACGAAAGGAATTCGCACTTCGCGAACTAATTATGACAGCACTCAGAGACGCACTTGTGCAAACATTACTTGACCATCATATCGCGCCCGTTTGGATCTGCTTTATTGTCAGCATGATTCCTCTTATAGAACTTCGTGGCGGTCTTATTGTTTCAAGTATACTTAATGTTCCGCTTTGGAAAGCAATCGCTTTTTGTATCGGCGGAAACATTATTCCCATCCCCTTTATTCTTCTTTTTATCAAAAGAGTTTTAAAGCTGATGAAAAAAATGCATTTTCTTAAAATCGACAAATTCGCCGAATGGCTTGAAAACAGAGCAAACAAAAAGAGCGATGCGCTTAAGAAAGGCGAGTTTTTGGGACTCATGCTTTTCGTAGGAATTCCGCTTCCCGGAACCGGTGCATGGATGGGTTCCCTCATGGCGGCACTCTTTGACGTAAAGCTTTGGAAGGCAGTAGTGGCAGAACTTTGCGGACTTATTCTCGCAACAATTATTATGTCGCTTCTTTCATACGGCGCACTTGGATCGATATTCCATTTTTTAGGATAGTATGAACGCGTATACAGAATTTTCAAAAATATATGACGAATTAATGGAAGATGTTCCCTACGATGACTGGTTTGAATTCGTCAAAAAAACGCTTTACGATGCCGGAATAAACGGCGGTATCATCTGCGAATTAGGCTCCGGAACGGGCAATTTTACGATGAAATTCGCCGAGGTCGGATTTGACATGATCGGAATTGACAATTCCATAGAGATGTTAAATGTGGCACTTGGCAAGAAGAATTCTCACGTAACAAAGCTTAACAATCCTTTTGACAAGGTGTCCGATATATTGTACTTAAACCAGGACATGAGAGAGTTCGAACTCTACGGAACCGTAGCCGCAATCGTGAGTGTATTTGACTCAATCAACTACGTGTTAACGGACGAAGACATTATTCAGACCTTCTCACTCGTAAACAATTATCTTGACCCTGCCGGACTTTTTATATTTGATTTCAATACGGTGTACAAGTATAAAAATGTTGTCAGCGATTCGACGATAGCCGAAAGTAACGAGGACGCATCTTTTATATGGTCTAACTGCTTTGACGAAGAGAGCAATATCAATGAATACGAAATGACCTTCTTCGTGCCTGTCGAAATCGAGGGCGAAGAGAATTTATACAGAAGATTTGACGAATATCATTACCAGAGAGGCTATACTCTCGATGAGATAAAAACGTTTTTAAAAGAAGCGGGCTTAATCTTCGTCGACGCATTCGACGCCGAAGGATTTACCCCCGTAAAAGAAACGTCCGAGAGAATATTCGTCATTGCAAAAGAATCGGGAAAGTAAGGAAATATAATGGATATAATTGTTAGGGCCACGGCTGCTGACGCACAGATACGAGTTTTCACTGCATATACAAAAGACATGGTTGAAGAAGCCAGAAAAAGACACAATACTTCACCTGTCTGTACCGCAGCGCTCGGAAGACTGATGACGGCGGCATCTATGATGGGCTCGATGTTAAAAAGCGATAAAGATATACTGACACTTAAAATCGAATCGGACGGACCGATTGAAGGCATCACCGTAACGGCTGATTCCAAAGGATTTGTAAAAGGTTATGTCGGAAATCCGAATGTGATTTTACCTGCGAACAAAGTCGGAAAACTGGATGTGGCGGGTGCTGTAGGAGTAGGTTTCTTAGACGTCATAAAAGACCTTGGATTAAAAGAGCCTTATGCAGGTCAGACAGAGCTTCAGACAGGAGAAATCGCCGAAGATTTGACTTTCTATTTTGCAAGCTCCGAGCAGATTCCTTCGAGTGTAGGCCTGGGCGTCCTAATGAACAGGGATAATACCGTAAAACAGGCGGGCGGATTTATACTACAGTTAATGCCCGGTGTATCTGAAGAGACAATAGAAAAAGTAGAAAAAAATCTTTCAAATATTTCTTCGGTTACGACTCTTTTAGACGAGGGAAAGGGACCTAAGGAAATACTTGAGATTTTATGCGAAGGCCTGGAGCCTAAAATCATTGATATAATTCCTGTCGGATTTAAGTGTAACTGTTCCAAAGACAGAGTATCAAAGGCACTTATAAGTGTCGGCAAAGAAGAACTTTCTAAAATAGTCGAAGAGGAAGATTCAATCAATCTTCACTGCGATTTCTGCAATACCGATTACAAGTTCACAAAGGATGAACTCGTGGAATTGCTTAAGTACGCGAAATAGAAACGGTTTAAGACTGTAATGTATTGTTTTGGGGAAATTGAATTATAAAGAGGTTATGAAAATGACACAAGCAGAAACAGCCTTAAAACTTCATGAAGAGTGGCAGGGCAAACTCGAAACCAAAAGCAAAGTAGAAGTAAAAACAAAGGAAGCACTTGCACTTGCATACACTCCCGGTGTAGCAGAACCCTGCAAGGTAATTGCAAAGGATAAGGAAGAAGCCTACAGATATACGGGCAAAGCCAATACCGTTGCAGTTATTTCCGACGGTTCCGCAGTTTTGGGACTTGGTAATATCGGTGCGAGCGCAGGCATTCCCGTTATGGAAGGAAAGGCAGTGCTTTTCAAAGAGTTTGGCGGTGTAAATGCCGTTCCTCTTTGCATAGATACGCAGGATACCGAAGAGATAATCAAAACGGTTACTTATCTTGCACCTAACTTCGGCGGTATTAATCTCGAGGATATTTCTGCTCCGAGATGTTTTGAAATAGAAGAGAGACTTAAAGCTACGCTTGATATACCTGTTTTCCATGACGATCAGCATGGTACGGCAATCGTAGTGCTTGCAGGACTTATCAATGCTCTTAAGGTAACGGGCAAGGATAAAGAAAGCTGTAAAGTAGTTGTAAACGGTGCAGGAAGCGCAGGTATTGCAATTACCAAACTTCTTTTAAGATACGGATTTAAAAACGTAACAATGTGTGATAAATTGGGCATCATCTCCAAGGATTATCCGAACCTTAACTGGATGCAGGAGAAGATGGCGGAAGTTACAAACCTTGAAGGAGCAAACGGTACTCTCGCAGATGCTTTAAAGGGCGCAGATGTTTTTGTAGGCGTAAGTGCTCCGAACATTGTTACCGCTGAAATGGTTTCCTCAATGAACAAGGATGCAATCATTTTTGCAATGGCAAATCCCGTTCCCGAAATAATGCCCGATGTGGCAAAGGCTGCGGGAGCAAAGGTAGTTGGTACCGGAAGATCCGATTTTCCGAATCAGGTTAACAATGTTATTGCTTTCCCGGGAATCTTTAAGGGTGCACTTGAAGGCAGGGCAAAACAGATAACAGAGGAAATGAAACTTGCTGCTGCAACAGCTATTGCAAGTCTTATACCCGATGATGAATTAAACGAAAACAATATTATCGTTCCGCCTTTCCATCCTACCGTTGCAAGTGTGGTATGTGAGGCAGTAAAGAACAATATTTAATGCAGGGGATTATATGAATTACAATTCCGACACATTATACAAACTGATGATTTTGTATATGTTAAAATCGGCGGCAGAACCTTTGACTTTAATACAGATATCAACGTTTTTCGTCGAAAAGGAATACACGGATTTTCTGAAGATTCAGGGGCATGTAAAGGCTCTCGAAGACCAGAATTTCCTGGCCGTCAAAGAAAACCACAATAAAACACTTATCTCCATTACCGAAGAGGGAATGGAGTCTCTTCAGTATTTTTTAGGAGATATAAGTTCCGAGATTAAATGCGACATTCAGGAATATCTGAAGGTCAATTCCACGGAGCTTAGAAGAGAAGCATCCATCGTATCGGATTATTACAAGAATCAATATGGCGAGTACGAAGCAATCCTTTGGGCTAAAGACAGGGATACCGAGCTTTGTACGATTAAGATGACTGTTCCGAGCGAAAAAATGGCTGCCGCAATCTGCGATAACTGGCAGGAAAAGAATCAGGAGATTTATCAGTTCTTAACTGAAAATCTTTTCTAAAATAAATTATGGACGGGGAATAGAAATGGCCGACAGGAGAAGAAAAAGAAGAAAGAAAAAATCCAATTCCATATACAAGGTTGTAGCCGTAGCGGTCGGAGTCTGCATGGTTGCGTTAATTGGACTTATTGCTGCTTATTTTATAAGCAATATTGATTTCAATTTTAACGTCAAGACACCCGGTACGATTGCCGAAGTAAAAGTACTTCCGACATACGAATCTGCAGTTACACCTACAGAATGGGCGGAACTTGAAAAGAATGTGCCTGTGGAGATAAGCCAGAATCTTCAGATAATGATGGTTGGCGATATGCTCATGCATTTAAATGTAACGCAGTCCGGATTTAAGGATGACGGCACGAAAAATTACGACCATCTTTTCGAGAGAATTTTACCCGATATTCAGGCGGCCGATATAAGAATCGTCAACGAAGAGATAGTATTTGCCGGCGAAGATATGGGATTTTCAGGTTATCCTATGTTTAATACCGCAGAGGAAGTAGGCGATGCCGAAGCAAAGGCAGGCTTTAACGTAATTCTTCATGCGACCAACCATACAATGGATAAATGGAAACAGGGTCTTATGAACACCATCAATTTCTGGAAGAAATATCCGGATATTATGGTTCTCGGCGTAAATGAAACCAAGGAGCAGCAGGATGAAATTACCGTTTTTG
>JAEEGI010010895.1_pt1 | contig 19714 bp, 35 predicted proteins | sample 8958751 | NCBI WGS metagenome assembly JAEEGI01 (sample SAMN16246545, study PRJNA631951) | gut metagenome | biome: gut microbiome; feature: rumen; material: KS-attached | host: Bos | place: Iran: Karaj | collected 2018-10 | reverse complement strand
CACCACTTGTACAATGTAATATGGTTGAACCATGTCCGGTAGGGAACGCTGTCCTCAGCGTTCCGCAAAGCACCTCGCCTTTGCAGAAATCCCATATGGTTCCACTGCACCAATGTGGGCCTGGGGCTTGCCCCAGGCATGGCAGCTTCCGTTTCGTCGGCAAATATATTTTTGATGGTTTTTAAATATGTGCCATTCCGTAGGGAACACTGTCCTCGGCGTTCCGCCGAGGCAGAGCCGCCCTTTCGCTCCCCTTTCAGACATTGCCGCACTCTCTTTTGCTCCCCTGAGAGGGGAGCGAAGGCGCTGCGGCGGGGGCGTGTGTTGTCCGGTACCTTCGCATTGGACGCATTTAATTACCCACCGGTTGGAAATGTTGAATATTACCAAGCGGCGGGGGCTGCGCGCGCGGCTTTTTGGCAGTATGACGCTTGAAATGGCTGCGGCGATTGTCTATAGTAATAATTGCTGCTAATGGCAACTCGCACACTAACGAACGATTGCCGCCAAACTGAAAATATTTGCTCTCTAATGCGGCGATGCCGCTTTTCGGAGGTTCACAATGTTTGAATGTCACGCACACATGGTCCTTGACGGCGCGGACTGGCGCGCCGCGATAGCCGGGCACACTCCGCTGCCCGACATGGCGCTCGTGCGCGCGAGGCTGGAAGCTTACCGCGCGGCGGGAATCGAATACATCCGCGACGGCGGCGACAGGCAGGGCGTATCCCTCGCGGCGGCACAGCTTGCCGGGGAGTACGGCATCGAGTACCGCACGCCGGTTTTCGCCATACACCGCAAGGGACGCTACGGCGGCATGGTCGGGCGCGAATTTTCCGATGTTGCGGAGTTCCGCGCGCTCGTGGGCGAGGTCAAGCGCCTCGGCGGGGACTTCATTAAAATAATGTATACCGGCATCCTCGACTTTGCCGAATTCGGCAAAGTGAGCGACGCCTCGCCCGACCCGGACATTGCCGAGCTCGTTAAAATCGCCCACGGCGAGGGCTTTTCCGTTATGGCGCATGTTAACGGCGCGGACGCTGTGAGGGTCGCCGTCGCCGCCGGGACGGACAGCGTCGAGCACGGCTTTTACCTGGACGAGCAGGCGATGAGCGAGCTTGCCTCCTCCGACACGGTCTGGGTGCCGACGGTCGCGCCGGTCGCTAACCTCATCGGCTGCGGCAGGTTCCCGGACGAAACGCTCAAAAAGATAGTGGAAAGCCAGGTCCTTAACATCAAGCGCGTTTCCGAGCTCGGCGGCATCGTCGCCCCGGGCAGCGACGCGGGCGCTTACGCCGTGCCGCACGTTTCAGGCACGCAGGACGAATACGCTTACCTCAAGACCGCGCTTTCCGACGCGGCGATTGCCGAGGGCGAGCAGATGATACGGATTAAATTCAAAAGGCAGTAAAGCCCGGGTTTTGGAGATGCAAAAATGGATTATTCGATGTTTTTTGAACTTGCGATAATACTCGTCGTGGCGAAGCTCATGGCGATTGGGGCGCGCCGCCTCAAGGCGCCGCAGGTCGTGGGCGAGATAATCGCGGGCCTTATAATCGGGCCGAGCGTGCTCGGCATAGTGCGGCAGACGGACTTTATCTCGAACCTCGCGAGCATAGGCGTCGTGCTGCTGATGTTCCAGGCGGGGCTTGAGACGAACCTGCGCGAGCTGCTGCACACGGGGCCGAAGGCCCTCGCCATTGCCTGCACGGGCGTTTTAGTGCCGCTCGTCGGCGGGACGCTGCTCTATATGGGCTTTTACGGCTTCGCGCCGGTGGGCGACGTGGAATTTTTCCGCGCGCTCTTTATCGGCGTCATCCTCACGGCGACCTCGGTGAGCATCACCGTGGCGACGCTCAAGGAAATGGGGAAGCTGCGCTCCACGCTCGGCACGACGATAGTGAGCGCCGCGATAATCGACGACGTTATCGGAATTCTCGTGCTCACCGTCGTCCTCAGCCTCGGCGGGGGCGAGGCCGTCAGCATTTCGACGGTCGTGACGAAAATCCTGCTGTTTTTCGTGTTCATCGCCGTGTTCGGCGTCTTGTGCTATTTCGTCTTCCGCTGGATGGACTCTAAGTGGCCGCACACGCAGCGGATACCGATTTTCAGCCTTGCCGTCTGCTTCTTCCTCGCCTACGCGGCGGAGCATTTCTTCGGCGTGGCGGATATTACCGGCGCCTACGCGGCGGGCGTGATACTATGCTCCATCCGCGACGCCGATTATATCGACACGAAGATGAACATAAGCTCCTATATGCTTTTCGGGCCGGTGTTTTTCGCGTCGATCGGCCTGAAAACGGATATCCACGGCTTTTCCTCGACGATGCTGCTTTTTTCGCTCGGCTTCGTCGTCGTCGGGCTTCTGGCGAAGATAATCGGCTGCGGACTCGCGGGGCTTGCCACGCGCCACAACGCCAGGGATTCCCTGCGAATAGGCGTGGGGATGATGACGCGCGGCGAGGTCGCGCTCATAGTTACGCAGAAGGGCCTGAGCACCGGGATTATCGAATCGAACTTCTTTACGCCGGTTATTCTGCTCATCCTCGTCTCGTCCGTTATGACGCCCGTGGTTTTGAAGCGGCTCTTTCGTGAAAAAGACACAAAAACAGACGAAAACGGCCTCGCGCACGGAGCATAATGCCGATTGTGAAATTTTTTTCTGAAAAGCCTGAAAAAGCATTGACTTTTCCGGGCTTTTTTGGTATTCTATCAGAGCGCCTTGGTGCGCGGGGGTATGTTTATGCCTCAATGCGATGAAGCGGGAGATTGCTCGGGCTTGGTTTCCGAGGTAACTTCCGTGGAGTATGTCCGAAAATCGGGCGGCTGGAGAATTTGCTGTCCCCGGATTACCGGGAATGCAGTGCTGACGCGCTTTTAGTATATCGCCGCGTCAGAGTTTAGCCGGCTTTTTGCGCCGGCTGAATTTCTGAAGCGGAGTGATACGCACGGCTGCGGGGATGAAAAATTCTCTGTGCGTCCAACCAAACGTACAATTAGGAGGAAACAGACAAAATGGCCAACAACATCAGAATCAGACTCAAGGCTTACGACCATCAGCTCATCGACCAGAGCGCCGAGAGAATCGTGGAGACGGCAAAGCGCACGGACGCTAAGGTTTCCGGCCCCATCCCCCTCCCCACGAAGAAAGAGGTCGTTACCATTCTGCGCGCCGTTCACAAGTATAAGGACAGCCGTGAGCAGTTTGAGCGCAGAACCCACAAGAGACTTATCGACATCATCAACCCCACCCAGAAGACCGTCGAGGCTCTCCAGTCCCTCGAGCTTCCCGCGGGCGTTGAGATCGAGATCAAGCTCTGAGCAATTTAAATTTGCTTGTACCGCTGCCTGCCGCTTTAACGAGGCAGGCGGGTCAAGTTGGCGCGGCGCGGCTTCATCAGCGGCGCGTCAACCAATAACCTATAAGGAGGAAATACGATGAAAAAGGCAATCATCGGAAAGAAAGTCGGCATGACGCAGATTTTCGATGAAACCGGCAAGGTTATCCCCGTTACGGTAATCGAAGCCGGTCCCTGCACGGTTGTCCAGAAGAAGACCGCTGAAAAAGAAGGCTACGCCTCCGTTCAGCTCGGCTTTGAGGACATCGCGGAGAAGAAGCTTACGAAGCCCGAGCTCGGCCATCTCAAGAAGGCCGGAGTGAGCCCCGTAAAGTATCTCAAAGAGTTCAGACTTGAAGACAGCTCAGCCCTCAACGTGGGCGACGTCCTCAAGGCGGACGTTTTCGCCGCGGGCGACAAGGTCGATGTGACCGGAATCAGCCGCGGTAAAGGTTACGCCGGCGTTATCAAGCGCTGGGGCGCTCAGAGAACCCCCACCACGCACGGCGGCGGCCCCGTTCACAGACACGCCGGTTCCATGGGCTCCAGCACCGACCCGTCCCGCATCTTCAAGGGCAAGATCGGCGCCGGTCACATGGGCGTCGAGCAGGTCACCGTGGAGAACCTTGACATTGTTAAGGTAGACGCAGAGATGAACCTCATCGCCATCAAGGGCGCCATCCCCGGCCCCAAGGGCGGCATCGTCTACATCAAGAACACCGTCAAGAACAACCGCGTCAAGAACACCGCTACCAGCATCAGCACGAACCCGCAGAAGGCATCCGGTAGAAACCCGCAGAAGGCTTCTGCAAGAAAAGGCTAAGAAAGGAGAGAGTTTGAATGCCTACAGCAAAAATGTTTAACATGGAAGGCAAACAGGTCGGTGAAGTCCAGCTCTCCGAGGCCGTTTTCGGAATCGAGCCTAACGGCGCGGTGCTTCATGAGGCCGTAAAGAACTATCTTGCCAACCAGAGACAGGGAACCCAGAGCGCTCTTACCAAGGGCGAGGTTTCCTATTCCACCAAGAAGCCCTGGAGACAGAAGGGTACGGGCCGCGCCCGCGCCGGTTACAAGGGCTCTCCCGTCTGGACTCACGGCGGCGTCGCGTTTGCGCCCAAGCCGAGAGATTACAGATACAGCCTTAACAAGAAGGTCAAGGCGCTCGCCATCAGAAGCGCGCTTTCCATCAAGGCCGCAGCCGGCAGCGTTATCGTAGTCGACGCCCTCAAGATGGACTCCATCAAGACCAAGACCTTTGCCGAGTTCCTTAAGGCTGTCGGAGCAGAGGGAAAATCCATGATCATCACAAACGGCAAGCAGGAGAACGTAGTAAAGTCCTCCCGCAATATCCCGGGCGTTGAGACCGGCTTTGCTTACAGCGACGCCAACGACAACAAGGGCAAGGTCCTTTGGAGCATCTTCGGCATCATGAACGCAAAGAATCTTATCGTGGACAAGGAAGCCCTCTCTGTTATTGAGGAGGTATACGCCTGATGAGAACTGTATATGATGTAATTATCCGTCCCATCGTTACAGAGCAGTCGATGGAACAGACCGACATTAAGAAATACGCATTCGAGGTCGCCAAGGACGCTACCAAGGTCGAGATAAAGAACGCCGTCGAGAAGATTTTCGGCGTTAACGTCGCCAAGGTCACCACCACGCACGTCCGCGGCAAGCAGAGACGCAACGGCGCTTATCCCTCCGGCTTCTCCGCAAGCTGGAAGAAGGCCGTGGTCAGGCTCACGGAGAACTCCAAGACCATCGAATTCTTTGAAGGGATGGTGTGATAGATGCCTGTAAAAACATTTAAGCCTACCACTCCGTCAAGAAGACACATGACTGTGTCCGGCTTCGACGGCGTTGATAAGAAGGCAAAACCCGAAAGAAGTCTGACTGAGGTTCTCAAGAAGAATTCCGGCAGAAACAGCTACGGAAGAATCACCGTCCGTCATCGCGGCGGCGGCAACAGACGCAAGTACAGAATCATCGATTTCAAGCGCGATAAGGTAGACGTCGAGGCCACCGTCCTCCGCATCGAGTACGACCCCAACCGCAGCGCTTATATCGCTCTTGTCGAGTATACCGACGGCGAGCGCCGTTATATCCTCGCTCCCGAAGAGCTCAAGGCAGGCGACAAGGTTCTTTCCTCCGCCAAGGCTGATATCAAGCCCGGCAACTGCCTGCCCATCTCCGAGATCCCCGTCGGCACCGTTATCCACAACATCGAGCTTTACCCCGGCAAGGGCGCCCAGCTCGTCCGCAGCGCGGGCGCAGCCGCTCAGCTCATGGCTAAGGAAGGCAAGCTCGCTCAGGTAAGACTTCCCTCCGGCGAGACCCGTTACGTCCGCATCGACTGCTGCGCCACTATCGGCCAGGTCGGCAACATCAAGCACGAAAACGTCAAGATCGGTAAGGCCGGCAGAAAACGTCACATGGGTTGGCGCCCCACCGTCCGCGGCAGCGCCATGAACCCGGTTGACCACCCGCACGGCGGCGGCGAAGGCAAGGCCCCTGTCGGACGTCCCGGCCCTGTTACCCCGTGGGGCAAGCCCGCGATGGGTTACAAGACCAGAAAGACCAAGAACCGCACCGAGAAGTTCATCGTCAAGCATCGTAACGCAAAGTAAGGAGGGCAAAGAACTAAATGAGCAGAAGTGTTAAAAAAGGACCCTTTGCCGCGCCTGAGCTGCTGAAAAGGGTTGACGAACTCAACAAGAATGGTGAAAAGAAGGTCCTCAAGACCTGGTCGAGAGCTTCCACCATTTTCCCGTCCTTCGTAGGACACACCATTGCCGTCCACGACGGACACAAGCACATCCCCGTCTATGTAACCGAGGATATGGTCGGCCATAAGCTCGGCGAATTTGCTCCCACGCGTACCTTCAGAGGCCACGCCGGCAGCAAGACAACGAAGTAAGGAGGAAGCAGACATGGAAGCAAGAGCACAACTCACACATGCCCGTATCACTCCGCGCAAGGTAAAGATCGTATGCGACCTCATCAGAGGCAAGGATACGAAAACTGCCGCTGCGATCCTGATGCAGACTCCCAACGCTGCCGCCGAGCTTCTTATAAAGCTCCTCAACAGCGCGGTTGCAAACGCAGAAAACAACCATTCGATGGATCCCGACAATCTCTATGTCTCCGAGGTTTACGCAAACCCCGGCCCCACCCTCAAGAGAGGCATGGCAAGAGCGAGAGGCGGATATGCCCGTATTCTCAAGAGAACGTCACACATCACCGTCGTTGTGAAGGAAAAGGAGTAGGATTATGGGACAGAAAGTCAATCCTCACGGTTTGAGGGTCGGCGTTATCAAGGACTGGGATTCCAGATGGTACGCCAGAAACGAAAAAGTGGGCGATCTCATAGTCGAGGACTATAACATCCGCAAGTTCCTTAAAAAGACGCTTTATTCCGCGGGTGTTCCCAAGATTGAAATAGAGAGAGACAGCTCCAAGGTTAAGATTTATATTCACTCTTCCCGTCCCGGCCACATCATCGGCAAGGGCGGCGCAGAGATCGAGAGACTGAGACTCCAGGTTGAGAAGCTCATCGGCAAGCCCGTCGCGCTCAACATAGTCGAAGTAAAGCAGCCGGACATCAACGCTCAGCTCGTCGCCGAGAACATTGCCCAGCAGCTTGAGAAGAGAATTTCCTTCCGCCGCGCCATGAAGAACGCCATGTCCCGCGCTATGAGACTCGGCGTCCGCGGCATCAAGGTTTCCACCTCCGGACGTCTCGGCGGCGCTGAAATCGCCCGTTCCGAGAGCTATCACGAGGGCACCATTCCCCTCCAGACCCTCAGAGCCGACATCGAGTACGGCTTTGCCGAGGCTGCGACCACCTATGGCCGCATCGGCGTAAAGGTTTGGATCTACAAGGGCGAGGTTCTCAACCAGGCTCTCAGAACCACTCCGAGAACCATGGACACCTCCAAGCCCTTTGACCGCAGAAACGACCGCAGAAACGACCGCCGCGGCGGTGACCGCAGAAATGGCGGAGACCGCGGAGGCTTCAACAAGGGCGCCGGCGCGGGAAGACCGCAGGGCGGCTTCAACAGAGGTCAGGGCGGCTTCAACAGAGGCCAAGGCAATGGCCAGGGCTTTAAAAGACCTGCCCCCAGCACACCCAAGGAAGGAGGAGCTAACTGATGCTTCTGCCGAAAAGAGTTAAGTACCGCAAGGTACAGAGAGGCCGTATGAGAGGCACTGCCACCAGAGGCAACAAGATCACTTACGGCGAGTTCGGTCTCCAGGCTCTGGAGCCCTGCTGGATCACCAGCAATCAGATCGAGGCGGCCCGTATCGCCATGACCCGCTACATCAAGAGAGGCGGTCAGGTCTGGATAAAGATATTCCCCGATAAGCCGGTCACGCAGAAGCCTGCCGAGACCCGTATGGGTTCCGGTAAAGGTTCTCCGGAATATTGGGTAGCAGTCGTTAAGCCCGGCAGAGTTCTCTTCGAGATTGCCGGAGTTTCCGAGGAGGCTGCACGCGAGGCTCTCCGTCTTGCCGGACACAAGCTGCCCTGCAAGACCAAGATCGTTGCTCGCGAAACCGAGACAGGTGGTGAAGAATGATGAAGGCAAGTGAAGTACGCGGCCTTACGGCCGAAGAACTCAACGCGAAGCTTGTTGACCTGAAAAAGGACCTGTTCTATCTCAGAATGCAGCACGCGACTAACCAGCTTGACAACCCCATCAAAATCGCGGAAGTCAAGAAGAATATTGCCAAAATCAAAACCGTTATCCGTGAAAAAGAGCTTGGGCGGTAAGGAGGCTGAATGGACATGAGCGAAAGAGAAACTTTCAGAAAAACCAGAACCGGCAAGGTTCTTTCCGATAAAATGGACAAGACCATTGTCGTCGCGGTCGAGGACCGCGTTGCCCATCCGCTCTATAAGAAAATCGTTAAGAGAACTTATAAGCTCAAGGCTCACGATGAGAATAACGAGTGCGGCATAGGCGATATAGTCAGAGTTATGGAGACCAGACCCCTTTCCAAGGATAAGAGATGGCGCCTGGTCGAGATAATCGAAAAAGCGAAGTAAGGAGGGGCCTCAATGATACAGCAGGAATCATACCTGAAGGTCGCCGATAACACCGGCGCCAAGGAGATAAAGTGCATCCGTGTGCTGGGCGGCTCCAAGAGAAAATACGGTAACATCGGTGACGTCATCGTCGCTTCCGTCCGCAAGGCTGCGCCCGGCGGCACGGTAAAGAAGGGCGAAGTCGTAAAGGCCGTTATCGTTCGTTCCGCTAAGGGAGTCCGTCGCAGCGACGGAACTTATGTCCGTTTCGACGAGAACGCTGCCGTTCTCATCAGAGACGACAAGAACCCCAGAGGTACCAGAATTTTTGGGCCAGTAGCCAGGGAGCTGCGTGACAAGGATTATATGAAGATCCTGTCCCTCGCCCCCGAAGTTATTTAAGGGGGATATCAGACAATGAACATTAGAAAAGACGATACCGTCGTTGTACTGTCCGGCAAGGACAAGGGTAAGGAGGGCAAGGTCCTCTCCGCCGATCCCAAAAACGGCAAAGTCATTGTTGAAGGCGTAAACGTAGCCCACAAGCATCAGAAGCCCAGAAAGCAGGGCGAAGAGGGCGGCATCATCAAGATGGAGACTCCCATCTATGCCAGCAAGGTCATGCGTGTATGCCCCAAGTGCAGCAAGCCCACCAGAGCAGCGTTCAAATTCCTTGAGGATGGTTCCAAGGTTCGCGTCTGCAAAAAGTGCGGCGAGACCATTTAAGGGAGGAATACGACAATGACCAGAATGAAGAAAAAATACGTGGAAGAAGTCGCTCCCGCTCTTATGAAGAAGTTCGAGTACAAGAGCACCATGCAGATCCCGAAGATCGAGAAGATAGTCGTTAACGTCGGCTGCGGCGATGCCAAGGACAACGCAAAGGCTTTGGACGCTATCGTGGGCGATATCACCGCCATCACCGGCCAGAAGGCCGTCGTGACCAAGGCGAGAAAGTCCGTCGCGAACTTCAAGCTCAGAGAAGGCATGAGCGTCGGCGTTAAGGTAACGCTCCGCCAGGATAAGATGTGGGAGTTCCTTGACAGACTCTTCAACATCGCTCTTCCCCGCGTCCGCGATTTCAGAGGCATCAACCCCAACGCCTTCGACGGCAGAGGCAACTATGCCCTCGGAATCAAGGAACAGCTCATTTTCCCTGAAATCGAGTACGACAAGATTGATAAGATCCGCGGCATGGACATAGTTATCTGCACCACCGCGCAAACCGACGAGGAAGCAAGAGAGATGCTCGGCATGCTGGGCGCTCCCTTCGCGGCCCGCTAAAGGAGGGAAAACAAATGGCAAAGAAATCTATGATCCTTAAGCAGCAGAAAACGCCGAAGTTTTCCAGCCGCCGTTATAACAGATGCAAGATCTGCGGCCGTCCGCACGCTTACCTCAGAGACTACGGCATCTGCCGTATCTGCTTCCGTGAGCTCGCCTACAAGGGCCAGCTTCCCGGCGTAAAGAAGGCTTCCTGGTAATCCCCGGAGCCGCATCCATTAGTAAAGGACGGCGAAAGGTCATCGGCAATTAGCTTTTTGCCCCGCGCATTGGCAACGCGCCATGTGCGCCGGAATAATAAAAGACATTGCCTTTGATACCTCGCCGCTTGAACAGACGCGACAAGCGCCTGTAACTTCTGATTAAGGAGGATAATACACAATGCAAATCACGGACCCCATTGCGGATATGCTCACCAGAATTCGCAACGCTAATTCCGCAAAGCACGACACGGTTGATATCCCCGCCTCTAACATGAAGAAGGCTATTGCCTCCATCCTGCTCGAGGAAGGCTATATCAAGAATTTCCAGATCATTGACGACGGTACTCAGGGCGTCATCAGAGTCACCCTCAAGTACAACCCCGGCAAGGAAGCAGTCGTTTCCGGCCTGAGAAGAGTAAGTAAGCCCGGCCTCAGAGTTTATGCCGGCGCCGACGAGCTCCCCAAGGTCCTCAAGGGTCTCGGAATCGCAATCATCTCGACGTCCAAGGGCGTTATGACCGACAAGAAGGCCCGCGCGGCCCATGTCGGCGGCGAAGTCCTTGCGTTCGTATGGTAAGGGGGTAAGAAGCTATGTCAAGAATAGGAAGAGCCCCTATCGCGATCCCCGCAGGCGTTGAGGTTAAGCTTAACGGCGGAGTCATCTCCGTAAAGGGCCCCAAGGGTACTCTCGAAAAGGCTTATCACAAGAACATGACCGTTAAGGTCGCTGACGGCTTCATTACCGTCGAGAGACCGAACGATGAGAAGGAAAACCGCGCGCTTCACGGCCTCACCCGCACCCTTATAGCCAACATGGTAACCGGCGTTACCGAGGGCTATTCCAAGGAGCTTGAGGTAAACGGCGTTGGTTACAGAGTTCAGAAGGAAGGAAACAAGCTCAACATGACCCTGGGCTTCTCCCATCCTGTTATAGTTGAGGAAATCCCCGGTATCACGATAGACTCCCCGGATCCCAACAAGATAATCATCAAGGGTATTGACAAGCAGCTGGTCGGCCAGTTTGCGGCAGACCTTCGCGGCAAGAGACCTCCCGAGCCTTATAAGGGCAAGGGCATCAAGTATGCCGACGAAGTTATCCGCCGCAAGGAAGGCAAGACCGGCAGCAAATAAGGGGAGGTGTACCTAAATGATAAAAAGACCTGATACCAAGGCGCAGAGAATCAAGCGCCACAAGAGAGTTAGGGCGAAGATCTCCGGTACGCCGGAAAGACCCAGACTCTGCGTTTTCAGAAGCCTCAGCAATATCTACGCTCAGATCATTGACGACGTAAACGGCAATACGCTCGTTTCCGCCTCCAGCGTCGAGAAGGATTTCGGCGCGGGCGGCAACTGCGAAGCCGCCAAGAAGGTCGGCAAGCTGGTGGCTGAGCGCGCGCTCGCGAAGGGCATAGAAGAAGTGGTCTTCGACCGCGGCGGCTATGTTTATCACGGACGTGTCCAGAACCTCGCAGAAGGCGCCCGCGAGGGCGGCCTCAAGTTCTAAGGGGGAAGGAGATAGATTATGGCTTACAATAACAACAGAAACCAGGACGCGGCTCAGTCCGAATACGTTGAAAAGGTCGTCGCCCTGAACAGAGTTTCCAAGACCGTCAAAGGCGGACGCATCATGAAATTCTCCGCTCTCGTCGTCGTCGGCGACGGCAAGGGCAAGGTCGGCTACGGACTCGGCAAGGCCGCCGAAGTTTCCGAGGCTATCCGCAAGGGTATCGACGACGCGAAGAAGAACTTCGTCAACATCGTCCTTGAAGGAACCACCATTCCTCACGACACCATCGGTGTTTTCGGCGCGGGAAGAGTTCTTCTCAAGCCCGCCCCCGAAGGTACCGGCGTTATCGCCGGCGGCGCCGTCCGTGCCGTCGTTGAAGCGGCCGGCATCAAGGACATCAGAACCAAGTGCCTGCGCAGCAACAACCCCAACAACGTCGTTGCCGCAACCATGCAGGGCCTCATGAGCCTCAGAAATTGCGAGCAGGTAGCTAAAATCAGAGGCAAGGCCCCTGAAGAAATAAGATAAGGAGGGCTGAACGTGGCAAACCTTAGAATAAAGCTCGTAAAGAGCCTGAACGGCAGACTCGAAAAGCATATCGCGACTGCCAACTCTCTCGGGTTGAGAAAAATCGGCAACGAAACCGTGCAGCCCGATAACGCACAGACCAGAGGCAAGATTGCCAAGATCGGCTATCTTCTTCAGGTAACAGAGGAATAAGGAGGGCGCCGAAATGAATTTAAACGAACTTAGTCCCGCACCGGGCTCCGTAAAGGAGACCAAGCGTAAGGGCAGAGGCGCCGGAAGCGGCAACGGTAAGACCGGCGGCCGCGGCCATAAGGGCCAGAAGGCAAGAAGCGGCGGCGGAGTCAGAGTTGGCTTCGAAGGTGGCCAGATGCCTCTTGCCAGACGCATCCCCAAAAGAGGATTCAACAACATTTTTGCAAAACCGCTGGAAGCGATAAATGTTTCCGCTCTCGATAAGTTTGAGGACGGCGCAGTTGTCGACGCGGCTGCTATGCTCGAGGCAGGCGTTCTTTCCAAATGCACATACGGCGTTAAGATTCTTGGAAAAGGCGAGATTAAGAAAAAGCTCACGGTTAAGGCCGCTGCTTTCTCCGAAAGCGCAAAGTCCAAGATAGAGGCCGCAGGCGGAAAGACCGAGGTGGTATAAATGTTTCAGGTATTCAGAAACGCCTGGAAGATAGAAGAGCTTCGTAAGAAAATCCTTTTTACCCTGTTCATCATCCTTCTTTACCGTATTGGTAACGCCGTTCCGGTTCCTTACATTGATACCGCGCTTCTTAAAGAGTATTTTGAAACCCTTTCAAACACCGTGCTGGGCCTTGTAAACACAATGTCCGGTAATGCGTTCTCGAACGCGACAATATTCGCGCTTTCCATCCAGCCCTATATCAACGCTTCGATTATCATTCAGCTTCTCTGCATCGCCATCCCCGCCCTGGAGCGTCTCCAGAAGGAAGGCGGCGAAGAGGGCAGAAAGAAAATCGCGAGCATCACCCGTTACGCAACCGTCGCCATCGGTCTTCTTCAGGGCTTTGCGTACTTCCTGCTCATGAAGAACAATAACCTCCTCGTTTCCGGCTCCAGCGTATGGCAGGCGATAGTTATCATCGCTTCCTTCTCCGCCGGCGCGGCCCTTCTTATGTGGCTCGGCGAGCAGGTTACCGAGTTCGGCATCGGCAACGGCATTTCCATCATCCTCTTCGCGAGCATTATTTCCAGACTCCCGAGCGGCGTTATCTCGCTCTTCACGAACCTGAGCGCCGGCTCCCTTAGCTGGATCGGCTTCATCGGCATCATTGTCGCGGCGGCCGCCATCGTAGTCTGCATAGTGTTCGTGAGCAAGGCGGAGCGCAGGATCCCCATCCAGTACTCCAAGCGTGTAGTCGGCAGAAAGATGTACGGCGGCCAGAGCACCCACCTTCCCATGAAGGTGAACATGTCCGGCGTCATGCCCATCATCTTCGCCCAGTCCATCGCCTCCCTTCCCGCGACCATCGCCGCCTTCTTCCGCACCCCTGCGGAGGGCAGCTTCTGGGCGGGCTTCCTGAAGGCGATCGACACGAGCTCCGTTGTATACATGATAGTATACTTCCTGCTGATAATCGCATTCAGCTATTTCTACGCGACCATCCAGTTCAATCCTGTTGAGATCGCAAACAACCTCAAGAAGAATGGCGGCTTCATCCCCGGCTTCCGCGCCGGCAGACCGACCAGCGACTTCATCTCCAAGGTACTCAGCAGAATTACTCTCTTTGGCGCTATCTATCTCGGCATAGTAGCCGTGCTTCCCATCTGCATCAGTAACGCCACGAAGCTCCAGAGCATCTACCTCGGCGGCACGTCCATCATCATCGTTGTCGGCGTAGCGCTTGAGATAGTCCAGAGCCTCGAGACCCAGATGATGATGAGACATTACAAGGGCTTCCTTGAATAATCGTAAAGAGGTGCAGTCAGTATGAAGCTTATCATGCTTGGCCCTCCGGGCGCGGGCAAGGGAACACAGGCGGCAAAGCTCAGCGTGAGCCTTTCCGTCCCCACCCTCTCCACGGGTCACATTCTCAGAACAGCGATAAAGGAAGGCCTTCCCGTCGGCCTTCAGGCTAAGGAATTCATGGACGCGGGCAAGCTCGTTCCCGACGACGTGGTTCTCGGCGTAGTCAAGGATTTCCTTGCTAAGGACGAGTTCCGCGACGGTTATATCCTCGACGGCGTTCCCAGAACGCTCGCTCAGGCGGAGATCCTCGAAAAGCTCGGCGTGCAGATAGACGCCGCCGTCTCCATCGAGATTTCCGACGAGATAATCGAGCACAGGATGCAGGCCCGCCGCGTTTGCCCCAAGTGCGGAGCAAGCTTCAGCCTTGAGGCCAATCCCCCGAAGGTCGAAAACATCTGCGACGAATGCGGAGAAACCCTCGTTATCCGCGACGACGACAAGCCCGAGACCGTAAGACAGCGTCTTGCTGTTTACCACGCTGAAACCGAGCCTATCATAGACTTCTACAAGCAGCGCGGCAAGCTCATTGCGGTTGACGGGACCTCGAGCGTCGAGGAAACCACGAAAAAGCTCATGAAGGCTTTGGAGAATGTAAAGTGATATCGCTTAAAACAGCCCACGACGTCGAGCTTATGCGAAAGGCTGGCAAAATTACCGCGGCAGCCCGTGCTCTTGCAGGGGAAATGGTAAAGCCCGGCGTGTCTACGCGAGCGATCGACAGGGCGGTTCGCGATTTCATCCAGAGCCAGGGGGCGAAGCCCTCGTTCCTCCATTATAACGGCTACCCCGGAAGCGCCTGCATCTCGATAAACAACGAGGTCATTCACGGCATCCCGGGCCACCGCATAATCAAGGACGGGGACATAGTCAGCGTAGATGTGGGCGCCTATATAAACGGCTTCCACGGAGACTGCGCCGCCACCTATATCGCCGGAAACGTATCCGACGAGCTGAAAAAGCTCATCGAGGTTACGCGGCAGAGCTTCTTTGAAGGTATAAAATTCGCCCGCGCGGGCAACAGAATCGGCGATATTTCCCACGCCGTTCAGGAATACGCGGAGTCCTTCGGGTATTCCGTGGTTCGCGAATACGTCGGACACGGCGTGGGGAGCAAGCTCCATGAGGAGCCGGAGGTCCCGAATTACGGCACGGCAGGCCACGGCCCGAGGCTCGTCCCCGGGATGACGATTGCCGTCGAGCCGATGATAAACCTCGGCGTCCCCGAGGTAAAGGTCCTCAGCGACGGATGGACGGTTGAAACAGAGGACGGAAAAGCCTCCGCCCACTATGAAAACACCATCCTCATCACAAAAGGGGACCCGGAGATTCTCACGCCGATCGACGGAGACATGAACTATGTCCCTTGAAAAAGCAGAGATAGTTCAGTCCCTTGCCGGGCGAGATAAAGGAGAATGCTTTTTCGTCCTCGCTAAGGACGAAAAGACAGTCCTCCTTGCAGACGGAAAGCACAGGACGCGTGAGCGCCCGAAACGCAAAAATCTTCGTCATGTTAAATTCCTGCCGGAAAACGGCGCAGCGGCAGCCGCGGCAATGCTCAGCGAGCAGCCGAACAACGCCGAATTAAGACGCGCAATGGCGGCATATAAAGCCGCCTGCGAAAAACGATCCATGGGAGGGACGTAATTTGGCAAAATCCGACGCAATAGAACTCGAGGGTACAGTGGTAGAATCCCTGCCCAACACCTTGTTCTCCGTCGATATCGGAAACGGCCACACGATTCTGGCCACCATTTCCGGTAAGCTCAGAATGAACTTCATCAGAATTCTGCCGGGCGACAAGGTCACGGTACAGATGTCGCCCTACGACCTCACACGCGGCAGAATTACATGGAGAAGCAAATAATGATAATTAACAAGGAGGGTTTCTGAAAATGAAAGTAAGACCTTCAGTAAAGCCCATGTGCGAAAAGTGCAAGATAATCAAGCGCAAGGGTAAGGTAATGGTAATTTGCGATAACCCGAAGCATAAGCAAAGACAGGGCTGAGCCCTGAGTATTTAAGGGATGGCGGCGAGCTCCGCGCCTCCCGAAGAAAGGATTGATTGACAAGTATGGCACGTATTGCCGGCGTCGATTTGCCGAAAGAAAAGCGGGTAGAAATTGGCCTGACTTATGTTTACGGCATTGGCAGAAAGAGCGCTTCCGAAATACTCAAGGCAACAGGCATCAACCCTGATACCAGAGTTAAGGACCTCACTGAAGACGACGAAGCTAAGCTTCGTGAAGTCATTGATAAGAACTATGTCGTTGAAGGCGACCTCAGAAGAAGCGTCGCGCTCGACATTAAGAGACTTGCTGAAATAGGCAGCTATCGCGGCCTCAGACACAGAAAGGGCCTGCCCGTTCGCGGCCAGCGCAGCAAGACCAACGCCCGTACCCGCAAGGGTCCGAAGAGAACCATCGCGAATAAGAAGAAGTAAGGGAGGGATATGTAATGGCAACTAAAGCGACTGCTAAGAAGGCGCCTGTCAGAGGCAAGCGCCGCGAACGCAAGAATATCGAAAAGGGTGCGGTGCATATCCGTTCCTCGTTCAACAACACCATGGTAACCATCACCGACCTTCAGGGCAACGCCATCAGCTGGGCTTCCGCAGGCGGCATGGGCTTCCGCGGCAGCAGAAAGTCCACCCCCTTCGCGGCGCAGACCGCGGCGGAGACCGCCGCAAAGGCAGCCATGGAGCACGGCCTCAAGACTGTCGAGGTCTACGTAAAAGGTCCCGGTTCGGGACGTGAAGCGGCTATCAGAGCGCTCCAGTCCGCCGGCCTCGAAGTCACCATGATCAAGGATGTCACACCCATTCCGCACAACGGATGCCGCCCGCCGAAAAGGCGCCGCGTGTAATCGGAAAACAGGAGGTATTACAGAATATGGCAAGATATACCGACGCCGTTTGCCGTCTTTGCCGCAGAGAGAATCAGAAGCTTTTTCTGAAGGGCGACAGATGCTTTACCGAAAAGTGCGCGCTTGAGCGCCGTGCTTACGCTCCCGGCCAGCATGGCCAGGGCCGCAGCAAGGCCTCTGAGTATGGCACGCAGCTCAGAGAAAAGCAGAAGGCAAAAAGATATTACGGCCTTCTCGAGAGCCAGTTCAGAAGCTATTTCGAGCTGGCCTCCAAGAGAAAGGGCCAGACCGGTGAGAACCTTCTCGCCATCCTCGAAAGCAGACTTGACAACGTCGTTTACAGACTGGGCTTTGCTATGTCCAGACCCGAGGCAAGACAGCTTGTCCTTCACGGCCATTTCACCGTTAACGGCCGCAAGGTCAATATCCCCTCGTTCCTCGTGAAACCCGGCATGACGATAGCGCTCAAGGATTCGAGCAAGAGCCTCGATAAGATAAAGAACAATATCGAGGCCAACTCCTTCCGCAAGGCTCCCAAGTGGCTTGAGTACGATGCGAATGCCCTCAGCGCGAAGGTCGTTGGAATTCCCCTTAAAGAGGATATCGACCTTCCCATCGAGGAGCACCTCATCGTCGAGTTGTACTCCAAGTAACACTTTCGCACCCTCACTATTGGTAAGCTGAGATTAAACATGCACTTGCATGTCATAACGAGGAGGGTTATTAAATGGTAGAAATTGAAAAACCGCGCATAGAATGCATAGAAACACCCGGCGATGATTCTTACGGCAAATTCGTCGTCGAGCCTCTCGAAAGAGGTTACGGCACCACTCTGGGAAACTCTCTCCGCAGAATGCTCCTTTCCTCCCTTGAAGGCACGGCTATCACCTCCGTTAAGATAGCGGGCGTGGCGCATGAGTTTTCAACAATACCCGGTGTAAAAGAGGACGTTACCGAGATTGTTCTCAACCTTAAAAGCGTGATCGCAAGGCTGCATTGCGAAGGCACGAAAACGGTGTATATAGAGGCTTCCGGCGAGTGCGAGGTCACCGCCGGGGACATAAAGGCCGATGCGGACGTTGAAGTTCTCAATCCCGAGCTTCATATCGCCACCCTCGGCCCGGACGCAAACCTCAGCATGGAAATGACCATCAGCAAGGGCAGAGGCTATGTGAGCGCCGAGCGTAACAAGCTCGCGCAGCAGATCATCGGCGTTATCCCGATCGACTCCATCTATACCCCTGTCATCAAGGTCAATTATTCCGTGGAAAACACCCGTGTCGGCAACATGACGGACTACGATAAGCTGACCATCGAGATCTGGACGGACAAGACCATCACCGCGCGCGACGCTATATCCCTCGCGGCGAGGATCCTTTGCGACCATTTCACTCTGTTCACTGACCTGAGCGAGTCTATGGGCAGCAAGTCCACCGTCGTCGAAAAGAGTGAGACGACCGGCAACAAGGTCCTTGAGATGACCATTGAAGAGCTTGATCTTTCCGTGAGAAGCTTCAACTGCCTCAAGCGGGCGAACATCAACACCGTCGAGGATCTTATCAACAAGACCGAGGACGAGATGATAAAGGTTCGCAACCTTGGCAGAAAGTCTCTTGAAGAGGTCATCCATAAGCTGACGATGATGGGTCTTTCCCTCGCCAGCGACGATAATAACTGAACGCCGTGATTTCACGGTGATATCCTGTACGAGGAGGAATAAACAATGCCTGGAACAAGAAAACTCGGCAAGACCACTGCCCAGCGCAGAGCCATGCTGAGACAGCAGGTGACCGATCTGCTCGAGAAGGGCCGCATCGAGACCACCATTACCAGAGCTAAGGAAGTGAAGCCTCTCGCCGAGAAGATGATTACCCTCGGTAAGAAGAACACTCTTGCGTCCCGCCGCGCGGCGCTCTCCTTCATCACCAAGGAGGACGTAGTTACCAAGGTGTTTGCTGAGATCGCTCCCAAGTACGCCGAAAGAAACGGCGGCTATACCCGCATCATGCGCCTCGGCGCACGCCGCGGAGACGCTGCTGAGACGGCGATAATCGAGCTCGTCTGATTAAACTCTTTTGCGTATCAAAAACGGGGCGCTTCGGCGTCCCGTTTTTTGCGCGGCGTTTTGTACTTTTCCTTCAGCAAGAAAGGGCGGACGATCAAGCCCCTTTTCAGCCCGCGCGTGCATAGAACGCGGCGCGGTGGGGATGCTACTAAAGCGGCGCGTAAAAATGCCGATATATAAAATGAAAAAATGACGCTGCGGCGCGTTCCGGCGCGGCGAAAAAGGAGAGATGAATATGTCTATTGTTACCGCAACGAAAGAAAATTTCCAGAAGGAAGTCATTGAAAGCGATCGCCCCGTGCTTGTGGATTTCTGGGCTGATTGGTGCGGCCCGTGCAGGATGCTCAGCCCCATCGTGGACGAGATAGCCTCCGAGCGCGCGGACTACAAGTTCTGCAAGGTGAACGTAGACGAACAGCCGGAGCTTGCCGCCGCTTTCCACGTTTCGAGCATACCCACGCTCGTCGTTATAAAAAACGGCAAGCTCGCGAACACAAGCGTCGGAGTCCGCCCCAAGGCAGAAATTCTCGCCATGCTCGGCTGAGTTTCGGCGCAGCGATAATATAAACGGTTCTCCGGCGTATTGTTGCGCAGGAGAACCGTTTTTCCTTATGAGAGTGGTAGATACCAATATTCGATTAAAATCAGAGAATCTATGAAGAAGGTTTTGAGCCATGCTTTACCGGGCTGTTTGACCCCATATATTCATTATGCTCGGAAAAGCCCGCCTTGCGTGAAATAAAGCCTCTCTTATACTATTTTGTGTTATGCCTTTGGCGCTGCTCCGCGTTCTCCGCAAAAAGAGTATAAAGGCAACACCGCATAATTCCCGGCACATATCTTACTTGCAGAATATTCCGTCATATCGTCCAAAAATACTCGGCAATACACAAAGTATTACC
>JAEEGI010010890.1_pt1 | contig 19718 bp, 14 predicted proteins | sample 8958751 | NCBI WGS metagenome assembly JAEEGI01 (sample SAMN16246545, study PRJNA631951) | gut metagenome | biome: gut microbiome; feature: rumen; material: KS-attached | host: Bos | place: Iran: Karaj | collected 2018-10 | reverse complement strand
CACCGAGGGCAACGAAGGGGGCGAGAAGCAGACCGAGTATGACGGCAGCAACGAGTCATATTCCTGGAACAAATGGAACTTCAAAGGCACCTACCAGCCGCGCTACTGGAGCGACAGCGAGAACCCTGAGGAAATCGGAAAGGTGTATGGCTTCGCAGGGAAGACCAAGGAGGTGGACGAACAAATTGTCGTGGCCGGCGACTTCGTGAGGGCGAAGAGCGGCGCGAAGATTCGCCCGACATCGTGTTACCTGATGTGGACGGGCTACGAGCCCGACCCTGATCCGAACGCCGCCCCCGCCCGCAGAATGACTCGCGGCGCAGCGGCTGACGAGGAAATGCCGCAGCGTATCACCGTGAAACTCGTCTCGGCCAGCGGCGAGACTACCGCCATCGGCACGCTCGACACCAAGACGGGCGAAATGACCTTCGACAGCGAAGCCTGGTATACGCTGGACGGTGTTCGCCTGAGCGGCAAGCCCAGCACCAAGGGCATCTATATCAACAATGGACGTAAGATTGTAATCAAGTAAGGTTTAGAGCCCCTTGATAAGGGGCGGCTATAATGCAGGGATAAAAAAGAAAGAATTATGAAAAAGAAAATATACGAGAAACCTTCAATGAGAGTAGTCGAGCTGCAACATAGGACATGCCTGCTTCAGGCAAGTAGCACGCCGCCCAACGAAATACCCGACTACGACGACTGGATGGGTGCCCCCGCTTTCGACTGGGTAGAAAAAGGCTACCAATTCGGTGGCTGGGACGTTGAATGAGGGCTGAGGGCTGAGGTCTGATGTCTGAAGTAAGATGTCTGAAGGATGAAGGATGAGGGCTGAATTTCAGGTATGAGAAAGATTGAGGTGATAACATTGTTTAACGCGAATTGTTTGGCCATGTCAAATAATTCGTTAACTCACTATACTTCCTTATTAACTATAAAGACATTGAGCGACGACACTTGTGTCGGCGCACGATGGCGATATACGACTTGCCCTGCATTCGTGCGGGGTTAGCCGCTGTGTTATTTATACCCTACGAGACAAATAAATAATCAAAAATAAACAATAACAATGAGTATTAAGAAGAACTTTTCCGCGCCTTTGGCCTCGGAGCTGGGTGCAACGCGACGGGCAGCGATGCTGCTGCTTGTGATGATGCTCACGACTGCGACGGCATGGGCGACGGACAAAACGCTTTCGGGCAGCGAGAGCTACACGGCACAGGACGGCGACATGCTGACAGGCTCGACATCGGGCACGGTGACGATTGCCAACAATGCAAAGATTACGCTTAGCGATGTGACCATCACCGGCGGCATCGTCTGTGCAGGTACGGCGGAGATTACCCTTGCCGGCACGAACAACGTGAGCGGAGCGACTTATAAGGCTGGTATTCAGATTGGTGGCTCCGGCACTACGCTCACCATCAAGGGCAACGGCTCGCTGACAGCGAACGGCGGTGAAAATTCTGCAGGTATCGGTCTGAGCCGTGCTTGGAAAGTTAATGCTACGGGTGGCGATATTGTCATCGAAGGCGGAAACATCACGGCAACCGGCGATGGCATGGGAGCTGGCATCGGTACAGGCGTGAGCTATGGTAATGGAACAGACAATACGGCGACGATTGGCAACATTACCATTAAAGGTGGAACAGTAAGGGCGATTGGCGGAACAAACAATAGCTATCCTGGCAATGGCATTGGAAAAGGCGGAGCTTATTCATATGGCCATGCAGTTGTAGGAACTATCACCATTTACGATGGCATCGACATGGTTGACGCATCGAGCATCAGCGAGAGCGTGACATATATGCATGTTGAAAACGAGACTGAGACCGATGTGACCGCTAACAAGTCTGACTACTTCACCATCACCGAGGACGGCAACCGCCGTGTTATTGAACCGAAGGATGATACCGACTACACCATTACCATTGCCAATGGCATCGAGCACGGTACGTTGACGGGTGCTGCTACGGCTAAGTATACGGAGAAGGTGACGATAACTGCCACGCCAGCTCTCGGATACAGATTCAGCCGCCTTGTTGTAAAGGACGCTCAGAACAACGACGTGGCTTCCACGGGCAACAGCTTCTTCATGCCCAAGAGCAATGTAACGGTAAGTGCAGTGTTTGAGCAAGGCACTCACGGCACGACGGAGTTTGCGTGGGGATATTATCTAGGTAGTTATGTGACGGAGGCCACCATCTACGACGGTGTGACAACGGTAGAACTTCAGCAGGGCAAAAAATACTTTATTGGTAAAGATTATCAAGAGGGCCCCGAACCGGGAAAGGGGTTTTACGAAAATGAATTCCGTCCGGATGAAGACCCGTATGCAAGAGGCAGAGACATTCCGTATTCAGGCGGAACGGGTTCATTTATGGGGGGCGGCTACGGCGAATTCACGCTTAATGGCGATGCTGGCTACTACGACATTACAATGACCGATGTCGGCAACGGCAAGTGGAATGTATCTATTCTGAAAACCGCCGGTCAGATGGATGTCGTGCCCGACCAGACCTACACAGGCAGTGCCATTACTCCAGAGCCGCTCGTCATAGCCGGTTCGCTCAACCTCACCAAAGGCACGGACTATGTATATTCCTACACAAATAATACGAATGTCGGTACGGCGACCGTAAGAGCCACCTTCCAAGACACCTATGCATGGCTGGGCTCTGTGGAGAAGGAGTTCACCATCCTGCCATCGACCGTCATAGTCAATGTGACGGGCAACGGCACGGTGACTTGCGGCGACAGGAGCGCAACGGACGGCACTTCGTTTGGCGTAATGTCGGAGAAGGGCGCCAGCGTCGTGCTGACTCTTGCACCTACTGACGGTTACGCTGCGAGAAGCGTAGCATACGGATATACTAATAACAGTGGTACGACTGCGAGCGGGATCAAATTGCCCATCAGCGGCACGACCGCCACGCTCACTGTGCCTGATGACCTGAAGGACGGCACGGGCGTAACAGTTACCGTTACCTTTGCCCCTGCCCTCAACGGAGGTGCTGACGAGGCTTCGGCAGTGGCACTGACGGACGCTACGGTGACTGACCTCGGCGGAGGATGGTATAAGGTGGATAGCGACATCTCCTTCGACCACACACTCAACCTCCTTGGCGATACTCATCTCATCATTGCCGACGGCAAGACGATGACCGTCAACACCGCTTCCAATCGTGGTATCTACAGTGATTACACACTCTTCGTCAGCGGCGAGGGAACGCTTAGCGTCACGACTACTGGCAATTATGGTATAGCCGTCTGTGTCGGCAACTATGTGCAGACTGGCGCCACGGTCACGGCAAGCGGATCATATGGAATTCGCTGCACGGATGATTTCATTGCCTTCAACTTCACCAATGATTTCACCTTCAGCGGTGGCCAACTTACTGCGACAGGAAACAGTGGGGGCATTTGGGCGGATAATGACATCACCCTCAGTTGCACCAATGCCACCGACTTCATACAGGCCAGCAGTTACAGCTCAGGATATGGCGCCGTGAAGATAGCCGAAGGCAAGACGCTTGTTGATGACTACGGGGTAATCTGGAGCGGGGCGCTCTATAATAATCAAATACATGACATCAACGACAGAACGCTGAAACCATTAGATTACACTGGCGTGACACTGACGAAGGAATACTATAACGTCTCCGCCACATTCGACGGCACATCGGAGACGACGGTGAGCATCCCTGTGGATGTCAATGTAACTAGCGTGATCTACAACCGCACATTTACCGAGGGCAAGCCATCCACTGTGATGTTGCCGTTCAACAAAGCTGTCAGCGACATCAGCGGTGGTACGTTCTATACCTTCGGTGGTATGAAGAAAGAAAATGACAAGTGGGTGGCAACGATGAATGAGGTGACAGGCTTCATTGAGGCCAACACACCGTATCTGGTGATGCCTGCAGGTACATCCCTCACCTTCAGCGGTGGTGCAACACTCAATACCACTTGTGACGGTCAGACTGCTGAGTACGATGGTTTTGAGCTGCGTGGCACCTATACAGAAAAAGTATGGGAAGAGAACGATCCGGAGATTGGAAAGGCATACGTCTATAATGCTAATGGTGAACTGGTACCTGTAGCTGCAGGAACAAGGATTCGCCCCACGGAGTGCTACATCATTCAGACGAAAAAGCGATTGGACGGCAAAGACATTACCGTAAGCATTCCGGCAATGGAATGGACGGGCACTGAGGTAGCCTTCGACGCTAGCACCGTGAAGGTATGGGACGGCACGACGCTGCTGACCCAGACGACCGACTACACCGTGACAGCCCCGACCGGCACGCTGCAGAATACGGGCGACTACCCAGTAACCATCACGGGAGCAGGCGAATACATTGGCACGAAAGAAGCGATGTTTACCATCAAGGGAGCGCCGATAACGATTAAAAACGAAGCCAACGAGGACGTTCAGTCGGTGGATAACGCCTACACCATTACTACCGACCAGCGAGGTGGCGCGACGCTGACACTGGTGACGCCAGAGCCCACCACACCAGAGACTCCTCCGACCATCGTAACCGTTGATATTCCGACGCCGGTAGTGGTGGACCACGTGGATTTGGACCGCATATTCGAGGCTGGCAAGGCTTGTACACTGTATCTGCCGTTTAGCATCGGTGTCGACAAATTGGCTGGCGGTACGTTCAACACGTTTGTAGGTGTGAACACGGCAGTGACGCCTTGGGAAGTGCAGTACTCAGAGGTAAAGACGGGGACCATCGAGGCGAACACGCCGTATATCTTCATACCAGACGGATCGAACGGCGGAAAGATTGTGGTGAACAACGGCAAGGATAAGATAAGTGTCTGCACGGCTAATCAGCACACGACGGAAAATGGCCAGTGGGACTTCATCGGCACCTATGAGCGCATCAAGTGGACGCACAATACGAGTGATCCTGAGTACACCGCAGCCCGTGAGGCAGAAATCGGCAGCATCTATGGCTTTGCCGCCGAGGAGAAGAGCGGCGCTACCGTCGGCCAGTTTGTGAAGGTGGGCAACAACGTGTTTATCAACCCGATGCGTGCCTATCTGAAATACTCGGAAGCCCCAGCCCCAGCCCGTAGCATGGACGGCAATGCCGCAACGACGGAACTGCCGTCGAGCATGAAGGTAGTGATTGTGGCAGAAACCACGGGAATCAGCGACGCTACGCGTCTAAATGATAACGTAAAACTGATAAATGATAATGAGGCTGGCGCGTGGTATAGCCTTGATGGTCGCAAGCTCCAGGGTAAGCCAACCACGAAAGGAATGTATATCCATAACGGCAGAAAGGAGGTAGTGAAATGAAAAAAGAATATATAGCTCCTCAGATTGAGGTTTACCGTCTGCAAGTACAGGGCCAACTGCTGCAATATAGCGGTAATTATAACAATGGTGGCCTCGGTGCCCGCAAATTCGACGGCGGCTGGGAGGACGAAGACTGGGATAAATAATATGTCGGAGTTTCTATCAGATATGAGCACAACGGAACTGGTCGCATCGGTGGCGATGGTCATTTACGGCGTGTGCATCCTGGTGTTGTATATAAAAACGCTTAAAAATCCCAAAGGATGAACAGGACAAAAAACGAAAGTGAGATATGAACATGTCGAACCATAGTGATACGTATCGTCGGAAACGGTCATACGTATCATTGAGGGCAATCATACGTATGATTCGAGCAAATCATACGTATCATCAGAGCAAATCATACGTATGATTCCGAAAGGGCATACGTATGACGCTATAAAAACTCAAAATTAATAACTAAAAAACAATTGGAACTATGATTAGTCTGATTAAGAAAAAGGGTATCAACCCGCAGGACAAGTCCACGCTCTACTTCCCGCAGTGGACTCGAGTGTCAACCGTGAACGAGACGCAGCTGGCGAAGCGCATGGCGCGCGGATCGACGTTCTCGGTGGGTGAGATCAACGGTGTGATGTCTGACTTCCCGCAGTCAATCATCGACGAGCTGCTGAACGGCAACGCGGTGAAGATTGACGGCCTGGGCACGTTCAAGCTGAAGGTGAGCGGCAAGAGCCAGAAGGAGAAGAAGGACGTGACATCGGCCGGTGCGAAAATCAGCGTGGTGTTTGAACCGGCGGCCGAGCTGAACAGCCGACTGAACGACGAGAAGGAGTTCCGCTTCGTGGAGGTGCCCACGGCCGAGGGCCAGCAGGATGCTGACGAGGGCGGCGAGACGCCCAGTGGTGGCGACAACGGCGGCGGTACTGGCACGGTTACCCCTGGAGGTGGCGGTGACAACCCCGGCGGAGATGATGACGATGCCGGGGATACCAATTAAGTATTTTGTCTAAGGAATTTAGGAATTTAGGAATTTTTTCGCCAGCCATTCCTTGGTTCTCACACCTAAAGGTATGAGTGTGGCGCTGCAATCCTTAATTCCTTAGAATAAAAAAAGAAGCCTCGCCAAACGGCGGGGCTTCTTGCTAAAATAAATAGTGATTTGTTTTGCTGTCTGCCTGTTTTTCACTATCTTTGCAGACAAATGCTACCAACATGAAACAAAGAATGATGAGAGTATGCCTTGTTGTCGCCCTGCAGTTGCTGTTGGTGAATGTACAGGGACAGTCGGACTCATTGAAGGTGAATCAGCTGAACTTTGGCCTGAACTATCGACTGCATGGAGAGATGGTAAGGGGTGGACTGCCTGTCGACCCTGATGTGGAAAGTGAGGATAGGTCGAACTTCCTGCAGGGACGTATGCGCCTGACGGTCGGCTACCAGCGTCCTGGCATTGAGGCCTATGCGGTCGTTCAGAATAGTAATGTGTGGGGTTCCAGTGGCGACCAAGCGCTTAACCTTTATGAGGGTTGGGTCAAGATGACGGCTAAGAATGGGCTCTTCGCGCAGATTGGTCGCATAGCCCTGGCTTATGACGATGAACGCATTATCGGTACCAACGACTTTGCGATGGCCTCTCTGTCGCACGACGTTCTGCGCGTGGGCTATGAAGGACACGGTCACAAGGTTCATGCCATTCTGGGCTATAACCAGAATGCGAAGAACGTCTATAGGAACACTTATTACGATGAGGGTTCGCAGGACTATAAGTCGATGCAAACCATGTGGTATCACTACGATGTCCCCAAGTTCCCGTTAGGAGTATCGTTGCTTTTCATGAACGTAGGATTGCAGGCCGGCGAGATAGGGGTGGCCTACAATCCGCCTTCGACAGAGAACCAGCAGATGTTTGGTGGCTACGTGAATTATCATCCCAAGCATCTGACGTTGGAGGCTTCGTACTATAAACAGACGGGTAAGTGTGTGGACCCTGTCAGTAAGTTGGCAGGAAAGATAGACGCCTGGATGGCCAGCATGAAGGCGACCGTCACACCTTGCAGCAGCTATGGTTTCACGGTGGGCTATGACTATCTGAGCGGCGACGATTATGTGCCCGTCATCTATGGTGGTAAGTTAGGGTTGCCCAACCATCCGGTAGAAAAGGGTTTTAATCCCCTGTACGGTTCGCGCACGATGTTCTATGGCATCATGGACTATTTCTACGAGCGGGCCTATATTAACGGCTTTACGCCTGGTCTGCAGAATGCCTTTGTCGGAGCCTTCGGCAAGCCCGTCGCCAAACTGGATTGTGGCATTACCTATCACTATTTCGCTGTGGCGACAGAGCTGCACGACCTGAACAGCACGCTGGGGCACAGCATCGACGTGCAGGCGGGTTACCGCTTCTCAAAGTACGTATCGCTGTCGGCAGGCTACACCCTGATGCTGGGCACAGAGACCATGGACAGGCTGAAACAGGGAAACAATAGCAAGACGGCCCATTGGGGATGGTTCTCGCTGACTGTTTCGCCAAGCCTGTTTTCGACAAGATTCTGAATGCACAAAGTACAAAAAATTACTGAAATGGGAAACAATTTGCTAAATTTAATGGTGAAAGTTGTCTGAAAGTGGAAACTTCTTTGTACCTTTGCACTCGATAAACGTTTATTGAGAATATGACAGAAACAAAAGTGACGCTGGTGGAGCGCCTGGCTCATCGTATGGCAGCTGCCAGCCAGCACACAGAGAACCCGTTGACTGACGTGCAGGTTCAGCAATTGTTGGACAAGATGTTTGCTGCACTGACCCCTGACGAAGAAGAGTTGGTGACGATGGTGGCCGACGCTGCCGTCAAGGAGGTGTTGCAGAACCAGCGCCCGGAAGTGACGGAGGTGCGCCCCAAGGAGCTGGAGTGCGACGTGGTGCGTTTCCAGAACAACAAGGACAAGTGGGTGGCCCTGGTGGGTCTGCTCAACGGCTATCCCTACGAGATCTTTACGGGTCTGCAAGACGACGAGGAGGGCATCCTGCTGCCGAAGTCGGTGACCAAGGGAAAGATTATCAAGCAGGTGAACAGCGACGGCACGAAGCGCTACGACTTCCAGTTTGAGAACACGCGTGGCTACAAGATTACCGTGGAGGGACTGTCGGAGAAGTTTAATCCGGAGTACTGGAACTACGCCAAGCTGATCAGCGGCGTGTTGCGCTACCGCATGCCCATAGAGCACGTCATCAAGCTGGTGTCCTCGCTGCAGCTGCAGTCAGAGAGCATCAATACGTGGAAGAACGGTGTGGAGCGTGCCCTGAAGAAATATACGGGCGACGGTGCCGAGGCAACAGACAATGAAGATAACGCAGAGCAGCATCCTACTGCATGACATGCGCTTCTACGCCTACCACGGCGTGATGGAGCAGGAGCGACGCGTGGGTGGTGAATACCTGGTGTCGCTGCAGGTGGAGGCTGACCTTAGCGGGGCCGTGATTAGCGATTCGGTCGCTGATACCGTCAACTATGCGGAGCTCTACGACGTGGTAAGACGCGAGATGGCCCAGCCCTCGCAGCTGCTGGAGCACGTGGCGGGTAGGATAGGGCAGCGCGTGCTGGACGACTTTCCGCAGGTGACGGCGCTGACAGTCCGCGTGACGAAGTGTAATCCACCCATGGGTGCCGACAGCAAGGGTGCGAGCGTGGAGATATGCGCGCTGCGCGCTAGTGAATAGAGAATAGTGAATAGAGAAGAGTGAAGAGAGAAGAGTGAAAAGATTATACGTATATATATTAATGATGTGTGTGGCAGTGGCTGGTGTTGCTGCCAACAAACGTTTTACGCTGGTCATCGATGCCGGACATGGCGGAAACGATGCTGGTGCGGTGGGTAAGATTACCAAGGAGAAGACCATCAACCTGAACGTGGCACTGGCCTTCGGCAGACTGGTGGAGCAGAACTGTCCGGACGTGAAGGTGGTGTACACCCGTAAGACCGATGTCTTCATCCCCCTGCACACCCGTGCCGACATTGCCAACAAGAACAAGGCCGACCTGTTCATCTCCATCCATACCAATGCCCTGCCCAAGGGACACATCTCCAGGGGTCTGGAGACCTATACGCTAGGTATGCACCGTGCTGCCGACAACCTTGCCGTCGCTAAGCGAGAGAACGAGGTAATCCTCTATGAGAAGGACTATAAGCAGCGCTACCAGGGCTTCGACCCCAACTCGTCGGAAAGCTATATCATGTTTGAGTTCATGCAGGACCACAACATGGCACAGAGCGTGGAACTGGCGAAGTTTGTACAGCGTCGCACGTGTGCTGCCGCCAATCGTCAGAACAAGGGTGTGAAGCAGGCAGGATTCCTGGTGCTGAGAGAGACGTCGATGCCCAGTTGTCTGATAGAACTGGGATTCATCTCTACGCCCGACGAGGAGCGTTTCCTGAATTCTAACAGTGGTGTCAGCCAGTTGGGTTATGGCATCTATCAGGCCTTTGTGGACTATAAGCGCAAGTACGATACCAATGTCAGCGTACCTTACAAGGCTGAACCCAAACCGAAGGAAGAGGTGCAGATTCCTGCCGTTGTTCCTGAGCCTGTGAAGCAGGAAGTGAAGGAGGAACCGAAGAAGGAAAGCAAGAAGGACAAGAAGCGCAAGAAGAAGGAGGCTGAAAAGCAGAAAGAGGCTGAGCAGAAGCAGGATACGGTGGTAGCGGAACAGCCTGCCGTCGTTGCTGAAAAACCTGCTGTTGTGGAACAGCCTGTAGCAGTACCTGAAGAGAAACCTGTGGAGAAACCAGTGGAGAAGCCTGTTGAGAAACCCGTTGAGAAGCCTGCGGCACCTGTCGCTCAGCCTGTGAAGTCTGCTGAGAAACCTGCAACGGTGACTTCTTCAGCCCCCGTCTTCAAGGTACAGATCTTGGCCAGTGGTTCGAAGCTACCTCTCTCGTCGCCCCAGTTCAAAGGCCAGACGGGCATTGATAGCTATGAGGAAGGTGGCCTGTATAAGTTTACGGTTGGCGCCTCTACAGACTATAATGAGATTTACCAGCTACGCAAGTCGCTGCTGGCGAAGTTCCCTGAGGCCTTCATCATCGCCTTCAAGAACGGGCAGAAGACGGATGTGCGTCAGGCGATAGCAGAATTTAAGAGTAAAAAGACGAAAAAGTAAATAACAACAGATATGAAATTTACAAAGGAAATCAAGATAGCACTGGTGTCGATATTCGGTATCGTCGTGCTGTTCTTCGGACTGCAGTTCCTGAAGGGACTGAGTGTCTTCTCAAGCGACAATGCGATGTATGTGGCCTTCTCGGACGCTACGGGCCTGGCGGTGTCGTCGCCTGTCTATGCCAACGGCTATCGTGTGGGTGTGGTGAAGTCACTTGACTACAACTACGATCCTCATGGCAAGATTGTTGCTGAGATTGGTCTGAACAAGGAGATGCGTGTACCTGTGGGCTCGCATGCCGAGCTGGCCAGCGACCTGTTGGGTAATATCAAGATTAACCTGGTGCTCTCTGACGACCCCATACACATGATAGGTGTCGGCGACACCATCAGTGGAGATATGGAACAGGGTATCATGAGTAAGGTGGGCGAGATAATGCCCGTCATCATGAATATCGCTCCCAAACTGGACAGCATCATGAGTAGCCTGAACCTGCTGCTTTCTGACCCAGCCCTGCGCAACACCCTGCACAACGTAGAGGGAATGACGAACAACCTGAATGCGACCAGTCAGGAACTGAAGACACTGTCGGCTTCGCTGAACCGCGAGGTGCCCACCATGATGAACAAGGCCAACGGGGTGCTGGACAATACCCAGCAGCTGACGCATAACCTGTCGCAAATCGATGTGGCTGCGATGAATGCCAAGGTGAACCAGACGCTGGCAAACGTGGAGCAGATGACACAGAAACTGAACAGCAACGAGGGTACGCTGGGACTGCTGATGCGCGACCAGACACTCTATAACAACCTGACAGCCACAGCTGCCAGTGCCGATTCGCTGTTGACAGATTTGAAGGCTCATCCGAAGCGCTACGTACACTTCTCGATTTTTGGGAAAAAGGACAAGTAAAAAAGTTTGCAATTTTTAATTTGTCTAAATAGTAAAGGCGCTGTAAGATTTTCGACTCCATCGTTGGAAGTGCTTGATATTTCAATCGTTTAGCGTTCTCATTACACGATGCGTGTACACCCTTTAAACGATGCGCATGCATGCGCTAAAACGCTGAAAAACAAAGAGATGCATTTATGCAAGTCCGTTGGTAGATAAAAAAATCTTAAAATGCACTTAACGGTCGAAATATGAGCAATTTACAGATATTGTCCTCGTGAAGTATAAAAAATACGGATTTGGAGGATTGAAAAAAAATTGCGACCTTTGCATCCGAAAACAACAATAACCAGAGACTACAAATCGTCTTTTAGTTAAGCTTAAAAAAACAGTAACGCCGCATGGTAAATAATCCAAAGGCGCTTTGGGACAACTGCCTTAGTCTGATTAAGGACAACGTCACGGAGCAGCAATACAAGACATGGTTCGCGCCCATCGTGTTCGAGAAATACGATGAGGAACGCCAGTCTGTGCTCGTACAGGTACCTAGTATGTACGTGTATGAGTATTTGGAGCAGTACTATGTGAACTTGCTGAGCAAGGTGCTGACGCGTTGCTTCGGACAGAAGGTCCAGCTGAACTATCGTGTCGTCACTGACAAGCAGCACCGCATCAATACGGTGGTGGAGGGTGAGGAGCCTACCAGCGTAGAACCCGCTCCCGCTACAAACCGTGGTAATAAGGCCCCCACGACGCTGGACGTTGTGGAGCGTGACCTGAATCCGCAGTTGGATATCCACAAAACCTTCCATAACTATATTGAGGGCGACAGCAACAAACTGCCACGTACTGTGGGTTTGTCGATTGCTGAGCATCCAGGAAAAACGACGTTCAATCCCTTCTTCGTCTATGGTCCGTCAGGCTGTGGTAAGACCCACCTGATCAACGCCATTGGTGTGCGTTGCAAGGAGATGTACCACCATAAGCGTGTGCTGTATGTGTCGGCCCGTCTCTTCCAGGTGCAGTTTACCGATGCCAGCAGGAAGAATACCGTCAATGACTTCATTAACTTCTATCAGAGCATTGATGTGCTGATTGTCGACGACGTACAGGAGTGGGCAACAGCTGAGAAGACAGTGGCTACGTTCTTCCACATCTTCGATCACCTGTCGCGTCTGGGCAAGCAGATTATCCTGGCCAGTGATCGTCCGCCAGTAGACTTGGGATGGTTGCCAGAGCGTATGCTGACCCGTTTCTCGTCAGGTCTGATAGCAGAATTGGAGAAACCTAATGTGCAGTTGTGCATTGATATCCTTAATGCGAAGTGTCGTCGTGATGGTCTGAAGATTCCTGCTGATGTCATCCAGTTTATTGCTGAGACGGCCAACGGCTCTGTCCGTGATTTGGAGGGTGTCATCAACTCGCTGCTGACCTATTCGATAGTCTATAATACGAATGTGGATATGCGACTGGCAGAGCGTGTGGTGAAGCGTGCTGTGAAGATTGACAACAAACCGCTGACAGTTGACGACATTCTGGAGAAGGTCTGCAACCACTACAATGTGCAGCAGCAGAGCGTGTTCAGCAAGAGTCGCAGGCGTGACTTTGTGATGGTGCGTCAGGTATCGATGTATCTGGCCCAGAAATATACCAAGATGCCGGCATCACGCATTGGTCAGCTCATTGGCGGTCGTGATCACTCGACAGTCATCCATAGCTGTTCGACAGTGGAACAGCGCCTGAAGGTCGACAAGGAATTCTCTGCCGAAGTCACAAGCATCGAAAACTCTTTTAAACTGAAGAAATAAAAAAAGTAAGGAAGCGCAATTCCTTACTTTTTTGTTTCGATATTTCGATATTCCGATATTTCGAAATCTCGATGTTTCGATGTTTCGATGTTTCGAAGTTTCGATGTTTCGAAGTTCTGTCTTACAGGTTGTTCTTCTCGATATCCTTGAAGTACTTGTAGGTAGCAACCTTCAGCTCGTCAGTAGCAGGCTCGTCAGCAACGATGATGCCATGCTGGTGCATCTGCAGGGCTGAGATAGTCCACTCGTGGGTAACAGCACCCTCGACGGCAGCCTTCAGGGCACGTGCCTTGTGGTGGCCGTTGACGAGAATCATCACTTCCTTGGCATCCATCACAGTACCTACACCAACGGTGAGGGCCAGCTTGGGAACCTTGTTGACGTCGTTGTCGAAGAAACGGCTGTTGGCAATAATCGTATCTGTGGTTAGTGTCTTCACACGGGTGCGGCTGGTCAGTGAGCTGTAAGGCTCGTTGAAGGCGATGTGTCCGTCAGGACCGATACCACCAATGAACAGGTCGATACCGCCTGCTTCCTTGATCATCTCCTCATAGTGTGCGCACTCAGCAGCCAGATCCTTGGCATTGCCGTTGAGGATGTGGATGTTCTCCTTGGGGCAATCGATGTGGTTGAACAGGTTGCGGGCCATAAAAGAGTGGTAGCTCTCGGGGTGCTCCTCAGGCAGACCTACATACTCGTCCATGTTGAACGTCAGCACGTTCTTGAACGATACGCGTCCTTCCTTGTTGGCTTTCACCAGACAAGCATACATTCCTTCAGGTGACGAACCTGTGGGAAGACCCAATACAAATGGCTTTTCTTTGGTAGGCTGGAAGGCATTGATACGCTCAATGACATGTTCTGCAGCCCATTGCGACATCTTCTGATAGTCGGGTTCAATAATTAGTCTCATAAGTGTGAAAAATATAAAGTTTTTTGTCTTATCGGTTGCAAAGGTAAGAAATAATTCATAATTATTAATGAATAATTCATATTTTTTTTTTAACTTTGCACCGATTATGAAGGAATTTGTTATATCTGAAGCTAAAGCCGAGACTGCTGTACTCGTAGGACTGATAACACAGCAGCAGGATGAGGCGAAGACAAAAGAATATCTGGACGAGCTGGAATTCCTGGCCGACACCGCTGGAGCTGTCACTGTGAAGCGTTTTACGCAGAAGGTGCAGGGCCCCAGTCAGGTGACGTATGTCGGCAAGGGTAAGCTCGAAGAGATTAAGCAATATATCAAGCAGCAAGAAGATGCCTATTACGACTGGCTCGATGCAGGGTCGCCTGAGCCCGAAGAGGGTAGGGAGGCTCCGCAACCTGTGGGTATGGTCATCTTCGACGATGAACTTTCTGCCAAGCAGATACGAAATATCGAGAATGAGTTGAAGGTGAAGATATTAGACCGTACCTCATTGATTCTCGACATCTTTGCCATGCGTGCCCAGACTGCTGAGGCCAAGACGCAGGTGGAGCTGGCACAGTACCGCTATATGCTGCCCCGTCTGCAACGCTTGTGGACCCACCTGGAACGCCAGGGCGGTGGCTCTGGTAGCGGTGGCGGAAAGGGCTCCGTGGGTCTTCGTGGTCCTGGTGAGACGCAGTTGGAGATGGACCAGCGTATTATCCGTCAGCGTATCTCGCTGTTGAAAGAGCGTCTGGTTGAGATTGACAAGCAGAAGACTACCCAGCGAAAGAATCGTGGCCGCCTGATTCGTGTGGCTCTGGTGGGTTACACCAATGTCGGCAAGTCGACGATGATGAACCTGCTGGCCAAGAGTGATGTCTTTGCAGAGAACAAACTCTTTGCGACGCTGGATACCACTGTCAGAAAGATGACTATCGACAATCTGCCCTTCTTGTTGGCAGATACTGTCGGTTTCATCCGTAAGCTGCCCTCCGACCTTGTGGAGTCGTTCAAGTCAACGCTCGATGAGGTGCGTGAGGCCGACCTGCTGGTGCATGTGGTGGATATCTCGCATCCCGATTTTGAGGAACAGATTCGTGTGGTGGAGGAAACCCTGAAAGATTTGGGTTGTGCCGAGAAACCCGCCATGCTGGTGTTCAACAAGATTGATGCCTATTCATGGGTTGAGAAGGAGGCCGACGACCTGACTCCTTTGACGAAGGAGAATCTGACGCTTGACGACCTGAAGCAGACATGGATGGCACGTACTGGCGAGAACCAGCACTACTTGGAGTGCCTGTTTATCTCAGCCAAACAGAAAGAGAATATCGATATGTTGCGTGAAATCCTCTATAAGCGTGTTCGTGAACTGCATGTGCAGAAATATCCGTATAACGACTTCCTGTATCAGATAGAAGAATAATGAACCAAACACAATAAGATTATGAGAGACTACAGATTTTTGACAGACGATGAGATTCAAGTACTGGAAAACAATAGTTGTTGGGCTGAAGACTGGCAGCGCGTAAAGGTTGCTGAGGAGTTTTCTCCCTATAACTTCCATCGTGTCATCTTCTACGGTGACATCCGACTGGGTGTCTTCGAGAAGCAGGTGGAAGTATCGAAAGGCTTTGTAAAACATTCTGGTATCAACGATGCTACCCTGCGCAACGTCACGGTGGGCGACAACTGTCTTATCGAGAAGATTGGCAACTACATCAACAACTATACCATTGGCAACGACTGCTATATCTCAAACATCTCTACGATGGAGACCACTGAAGGTGCTTCTTTCGGTGAGGGCCACCTTATCAGTGTACTCAACGAGATGGGCGATGGTAACGTGGTGCTTTTCCACGACCTGAACTCACAGCTGGCCGCCTTTATGGTGAAGTATTTCAAGGACAAACAGCTGAAAGACAGTCTGTCGCGTCTGATTAATGAGGAGATTCGCTTCACACAACCAGAGCGCGGTACCATCGGCAATGGTGTGAAGATTATCAACTCTAAGGAGATTACCAATACCGTTATCAAGGAAGATTGTGAAATCAATGGTGCTGCCCGTCTGAGTGACTGTACCATCCTCTCGTCGAAAGACGACTCCGTATTTATTGGTACGGGCGTTATCTGTGAGAACAGTATTATCTCGAACGGTTGTTCCATCACCAATTCTGTAAAGATGCAGGACTGCTTTGTCGGTGAGGCTTGTCAGATTACCAATGGCTTCACTGCTGAGGCCAGCGTGTTCTTTGCCAACAGCTATATGGCCAATGGTGAGGCATGTGCTGCCTTCTGCGGTCCCTTCTCTGCCTCGCACCACAAGAGTTCGTTGTTGATTGGTGGTGAGTTCTCGTTCTACAATGCTGGTTCGAACACCAACTTCTCGAACCACGCCTACAAGATGGGTCCCATGCACTATGGTGTCTTGGAGCGTGGTACGAAGACGGCTTCTGGTGCCTATGTGCTGATGCCTGCGAAGATTGGTGCGTTCAGTGTCTGCTTCGGTAAGCTGATGAACCATCCTGACATGCGCTGTCTGCCCTTTGCCTATCTGATGGCTTATGGCGAGACGATGTATATCGTGCCAGGTCGTAACATTACCACGGTGGGTCTCTACCGTGATATCAAGAAGTGGCCGAAGCGCGACAAGCGTGCAGCTTCGAGCCGTAAGAGCATTATCAACTTTGACTGGTTGTCACCATTTACTGTCGGTGAGATTGTCGAGGGTAAGAAGATTCTGGAGAACCTGCGTCAGGCCGGCGGCAACAATGTGTCGTCGTACAACTTCCAGGAGTATATCATCAATGCGTCATCGCTGAAGAAGGGTATTAAGTACTACGATATTGCCCTCCGCATCTATATGGGTGCCGTGCTGAAGCGTGCTGTCAAGGAACAATGGCTTGGTAAGCCCGAAGGTGAGATTGGTCTGGGACAATGGAACGACCTCTCTGGTCTGTTGTTGCCTGCCAGCGAGGAGGAACGTCTCCTTGAGGACATCAAGAATGGTACTATCGAGAGCATCCGCGAGGTTTTGGCACGTTTCAACGACATCAACGAGCACTATCGCGAATATCAGTGGACGTGGACCTATCAGTTGATTCTCGACTACTACGGTCTCGACGAACTCAATGACGCTGCCATCCAACGCATCCGTGAGGACTATGTCAAGGCCCGTCGTGCATGGATTGCCGAGATTCGCAAGGATGCCGAGAAGGAGTTTGCTATGGGTGATGTTGAGCAGGATGTCTTTGATGACTTTATCTCAAAATTGGATCACGAAATAGATTATGAAGATTAAAAAGAATTGTCTGTTGGCTATCAGCTGTTGTCTGTTGGCCATCGGTGTACAGGCTAAGGATTACAAGTATGTAACGGTGTCTGGAGATATGATGCAGACACGTATTTATACACTCGACAATGGGTTGAGAGTTTATCTGAGCGTAAACCCAGAGAAACCACGTATACAGACTTACATAGCCGTGCGTACAGGTTCGAAGAACGACCCTGCAGAGACTACAGGACTGGCTCACTATCTGGAGCACCTGATGTTTAAGGGTACTAAGCTGTTTGGTGTTACAAACCCTGTGGCAGAGAAGCCTTTGCTCGACGAGATAGAGCAGCGCTATGAGGCTTATCGCAAGCTGACCGATCCTGCCGCTCGTAAGCAAGCCTATCATGAAATTGACTCTGTATCTCAGGTGGCTGCCAAGTATTTCATCCCCAACGAGTACGACAAGCTGATGGCTGCCATCGGTGCTGAGGGTACTAACGCTTACACTTCGAACGATGTGACTTGCTATACAGAGGATATCCCATCGAACGAGATTGATAACTGGGCTAAGATTCAGGCCGACCGTTTCCAGAATATGGTGATTCGTGGCTTCCACACTGAGCTGGAGGCTGTGTATGAGGAGTATAACATCGGTCTGACCAGCGACAGTCGCAAGTTGTTTGCTGCGCTGTGTAAGATGCTGTGGCCTAACCATCCTTATGGCACACAGACCACCATCGGTACTCAGGAGCACCTGAAGAATCCTTCGATAACAAACATCAAGAACTACTTCAACAAGTGGTATCGCCCAAACAACGTGGCCATCTGTATGGCTGGCGACCTGGATCCTGACAAGACCATCGCTATCATCGACAAGTATTTCAGCAGTTGGAAACCAGGTGCTGACGTAAAGCAGCCTACTTTTGCACCACTGCCCGCATTAACTGCTCCTAAGGATACCACAGTTATCGGACAGGAGGCTGAGCAAGTATGGATGGCTTGGCGTGCTAAGCAGGCCAACAGCCTACAGGCTGACACTCTGAATTTGTTGTCGAGCGTGCTGAGCAATGGACGTGCAGGATTGTTCGACCTTGACCTGAACCAGACCATGAAGGTACAAAGAGCGGGAGCCGGTGCTGAGCTGATGCGTGATCATGGTGGTTTCTTGTTGATTGGTGCACCCAAGCAGGGCCAGAGCCTGGAAGAGGTTCGTAGCCTAATGTTGGCTGAGATAGATAAACTGAAAAAGGGCGACTTCCCTGACAACTTGCTGCCTAGCATCATTAACAACTACAAGCGCAATCGCTATCAGACGCTGGAGAGCAACGAGGGACGAGCCGATATGTTTGTAGACGCCTTTATCAATGAGGTGGACTGGAAACAGGAGGTTGAGAGCATCGACCGTGTGTCGAAGATTACCAAGCAGGATATTGTGACATTTGCCAACAAGTTCTTTACCAATGGTTATGTAACAGTATTCAAGAAGCAGGGTGTGGACTCTCTGCAGAAGAAGATAGACAAGCCTGCTATTACGCCCATCCCCACCAACCGCGACATGATGAGTCAGTTTGTGAAGGATATCCAGAATGCGAAGGTGGAGCCTATCCAGCCTAAGTTTGTAGACTTTAAGAAGGATATGACAATGGCTAAGACCAAGAAGGGACTGCCACTGAAATATGTAAAGAACACAGAGAACGGTCTGTTCCAACTGAACCTGCATTATGAGTTTGGTCGCAAGGCTGACAACCGCTACGACGTGGCAACAGACTATATCGACTATCTGGGCACTGACAAGTATACTGCTGCAGAGTTGAAGCAGAAGTTTTATGAGCTGGGCTGCGACTTCTATGTGGGCGAGGGTAGCGATGAAATCAACGTTCGCCTGATGGGTCTGAGCGAGAACATGCAGGCTGCCCTGGCACTGGGCGAGGAACTGCTGCAGAATGCCAAGGTGGACAAGGAGGCCTACAACGAAATGGTGGGTCAGATTCTGAAGCGTCGTGATGATGCCAAGAAAAATCAGCGTGGCTACTTCAACTGGCTGTATAACTATGGTGTGTTTGGCAAGCGCAACTTCAGTAGAGACATCATGACTGAGGAGCAGCTGAAGAACACCAACCCACAGGTGTTTGTTGACCTGCTGAAGAATCTGAGCAGCTATGAGCACAGCGTGGAGTATTATGGACCTATGACCGTGAAGGAGGTTTCTGACATTGTGACCAAGACGCATAAGATGCCAAAGAAACTGATGCCTGTGCCACAGAACAAAGAGTACGAGCGCCAGCAGACACCTACCAACGAGGTATGGATTGCACCATTCGACGCTAAGAATATCTATATGCGTATGTATCACG
>JAEEGI010010888.1_pt1 | contig 19720 bp, 16 predicted proteins | sample 8958751 | NCBI WGS metagenome assembly JAEEGI01 (sample SAMN16246545, study PRJNA631951) | gut metagenome | biome: gut microbiome; feature: rumen; material: KS-attached | host: Bos | place: Iran: Karaj | collected 2018-10 | reverse complement strand
GGTAGCATCCTTGGTCAGCAGGTAGTCGATCAGAGCAGATACGTCACCGATGGTAACATCACCGCTATTGTTCACGTCGCCACGCAGGCCCTGAGGAGCGGGAGTGAGATCCTCGATGATTAGCTTCATGTTCTCGAGGTCAACGGTCATCTTGTACTCACCAGCGGGGATGCGGATAGCGTGATAAGCGTCCCAAGTCAGCGAGATGAAGTCCTCTTCGCCAGTGTACCAGTAGTCGGTACCCTCATCGGCGATAGCACCGAAGCGGAACTGCTCAATGTAAGCCCAGCCACCATCGTCGTTGTTCTCGGCGAGCTCGGTGGTGAAGCCGAAGTAGTTGTTCTCGGCGGTGAAGGTGCGGGTCAAGGTGTAGAGGTTGTCCTCGGCATTGTAATCAAACTTGATACCGTTGGTGCAGTCCCAAGGCTGATCGTCGCCACCCAGCATGTAAACATCGGTCACAGCTTCCAGTGTGGTGAACTTAACGATGTCACACCATGCACTTTCGTCATTGTCATTGTAAGCCATTACCTGAACCTCATAAGCGGTCTCGGGAGTCAAGCCCTCGATGGTGTAGTTAGGATCGGTAAGGCCAGGAACATCTACCCAAGGTGCGGGCTCGGGACCAGTGGTGCCGATGAAGATGTCATCAAGGTACATTCTGTACATGTCGGTGGTGCCGAAGTGACGGAATACGATATAGCCCATCTCGCCATTGTAGGCGCTCAGGTCAATCTCATACTCCTTGGGATCCTCGCTGTCAAGCTGAGTGTTCCAGATGGTAGTAAACATATCGGTATAAACCGTATTGTCCTCAATGGCATCTTCCATACCGATCATGACTTCCAACTTCTCGGGATAATAGTTCATGTAGTTCCAAGCTTTGAACTTGAGAACACCCTGCAGCTTGAACAGTGGCATGATCAGCCAGTTGTCGGGAGTAAGAGCACCACTTGCATAAGATGCCGAGCCGAAGCAAAGATCGGTTTGTTCATCGTTGGCATAATACAAGCCCCAATTGTTTCCGTCACCGTCAACATCAAGGATTGAAACGCCCTCCATATCTTCCTCATAACCGGGATAAGGAAGGGTGATGGTCATGTTCTCACCCTCGCCCTCGGTGAAGGGACGCCAGCGCAGGTTGTAACCCGTGGCATTCTCATCGGCAGCCCACTCTACATAAGCGCTAGTAGAGGCGGGAGTAACGGTAATCTCAGGAACAACAGTAGCATAGGGATTAGTGATTTCTACATCGACCTGGTCGTTACCATTAGCACCCAATACAATGGTGAAATGATAAGTGCACTCGCTCTTGAACTCGAAGTTGTCACCACGGCCACCTGCATTACCATTCTGAGAAGCGATCCAAAGCCTGTCACCAGGAGTGGGATTAACAAAGACATAGTCATAGGTGCCAGCGGGAATCAGAATAGTCTCGCTGCCGTCATAGACAATGTTCTGGGTGTTCAGATCACCATCAGCATTCTCGGGAATCTTGTACTCGAAATTAGCGTAATTTCCTGCAAAAGTACCTGATCCACCAACTGCCTCAAACTCAGTGCCATAAGCGGTAGCATCGGCATCGATCAGCATCTGGTAGCCACTGTAATCTGGGTTATCGGGATCCGTATTCCATACTTGATGGGCTTCAACAATAACTGCAGCATAACCTGCAGGAACGTCAGCCTTGGCAGGAGCCCTGAACGACATGGGCTTAGTGGTAGGTTTCGCATTAGTGAACTTAGCAGCAAACTCGCTTTTCACTTTGCTCGTTTTACTGGCCTTGATGTTCTGTGGAACCACAGTTTTCGTCAGACCTGCTGAAGCAGAAACTGCTACAGCCACGCTTAACATTAAGAATAAGAATTTCTTCATAGAGCTAAAAAGTTTAGTTAATAATTAAAGAAATAAAAAAGAAAAATGGTTATGATCAATTTTGGGTCTACTAGACTTCCAAATCCACAGGGGGCCAAATTAAATTAAATAATAACACTCTTGAATTTGGTCGTTTTGTATATCGTTTGCAAAAATAATTTAATTTCAATAATAAGCATAACTAAAACATGATTATTTTTTAACAGAAAGTAATAATTGTACAAATTTTATCAAAATTAATTAACCAATTATGATAAATCCGCCACGATACTGTATCAAAACAATTAGACTATCCATCTCCTGGATATTATTTTATGAATTATGTGTACATAAAAAAGCAAGACCCCGCCGCAATGGCAGGGTCCTGCAATATTAGGTCAATTAATAATTCTAACCTTTCAGGCGATTACCATGCCTTGGTCAGCAGGTAGTCGATCAGAGCAGATACGTCACCGATGGTAACGCCCTCATCAAGGTTGCAATCAGCGTTGTCCAGGTTGATACCGGTAGCATCCTTGGTCAGCAGGTAGTCGATCAGAGCAGATACGTCACCGATGGTAACATCACCGCTATTGTTCACGTCGCCACGCAGGCCCTGAGGAGCGGGAGTGAGATCCTCGATGATGAGCTTCATGTTCTCGAGGTCAACGGTCATCTTGTACTCACCAGCGGGGATGCGGATAGCGTGATACTCATCCCAAGTCAGCGAGATGAAGTCCTCTTCGCCAGTGTACCAGTAGTCGGTACCCTCATCGGCGATAGCACCGAAGCGGAACGGCTCAATGTAAGCCCAGCCACCATCGTCGTTGTTCTCGGCGAGCTCGGTGGTGAAGCCAAAGTAGTTGTTCTCGGCGGTGAAGGTGTAGGTCAAGGTGTAGAGGTTGTCCTCGGCATTGTACTCAAACTTGGTACCATTGGTGCAGTCCCACTGCTGGTCGTCGCCGCCCAGCATGTAAACGTTGGTTTCAGCGCGAAGAGTGGTGAACTCAACGATGTCGCACCAGTCGCTCTCAAAGTCGGCATTGCATCCCATTACCTGAACCTCATACTTGGTCTCGGGAGTCAGGCCCTCGATGGTGTAGTTAGGATCGGTGATTTCATTTACATAGTTCCACTCGGCGGGTTCAACAATATTATTGGGATCGCCAACAAAGATGTCATCTACGTAAACAGACCACTGGTCATAGGTGCTATAGTTGCGGAAGACGATGCTGCCCTCAACACCACCAAACGCGCTCAGGTCAACCTCGAGCGTCTGGTGAGCAACGGTAGTCAGCAGAGAGTCCTCGAAGAGCTGATACAGATTATCACCTACCATAGCATATACTTGGAGCACCTCGGGATAATTGTCTGAAGCGCCCCACATGGTGAACCTGAGCACACCTTTCAAGGGAACATCGGGGGTGCCAATGTAGTTATCGGGAGAGCATGCACCGTTATTTGTATAAGATCCAGATACAAGGCAAACGTCATCATTGGCGGAGCTTGAGTAAGCGAAGCCCCAGTTCTCGCCGTCACCATCGGCATCATTTACCCACCAGCCTTCGGCCTCTTCCTGATAGCTATCCAAGGGGAAAGTCCACTCGTGGGGATTGCCTGACAGGTCGGTCCAGGGACGCCAGCGCAGGTTGTAACCCGTGGCATTGGCATCGGCAGCCCACTCTACATATGCGCTAGTGGCAGCAGGAGTAACAGCAATCTCAGGAACGACAGGAGCGTTGGGATTGATGATCTGCACGTCAACCTGGTCATTTGAACCGCCTAATGAAACGGTGAAAATGTAGGTGCAGCCGCTCTCAAACTCATAGTTGTCGGCACGGCCGCCAACGTTACCGTTGGCAGATGCAATCCACATTCTGTCATTGGCAGTGGGGTTGGTGATACACCAGTCATAGGTGCCAGCGGGTACCAGAATCGAAATGCTGTTGTTCATGACGATGTTCTGGGTCGTTAAGCTACCATCTGCATTCTCGGGAATCTTGTACTCGAACTCGGCATAAGTCTCAGCGCTGGCATCTCCAGTTGAGGTCAGTGGTCCGGTTTCGGGGATGATTGCGCCATAGGCAGTTGCATCGGCATCGATCAGCATCTGGTAGCCAGAGCCGTCGCTCCATACGTCACCTGCGGTAAGGGTTACCATTGCATAACCCTCGGGAACGTCTTCACGCATGCCCATCATCTTGCCGGTGAAGGGAGTGGATACCGTACCGGGAGCTGCAATGCGAGCAACCTGCTCAACCTTAGCCGTGCTCATCTTGGCTACCTTGGTCTGCAAAGCTGTGCGATTGATTCCTGCACTTGCAGTAGCTGCTACTGCAACGCTTAACATTAAGAATAAGAATTTCTTCATAGAGCTAAAAGTTTAGTTAATAATTAAGATTAATAAATACAAAAGTGTTTATAAGTTGTTATGTGCAAAAATACTAGAATTATCTCTAATAAATATAGGAAATAACTCCTTTTTTGTTAACATTTTGGCAAATTAAGCAAAAACTATTATTTTCGGTAGTGGTGACGAGGGTGTTATTGGAACTCATTAATTAATATTAATGGTTTTTCTACCAGAAATAACAAAAATACATGCCAAAACAGATAGACTGCAAGGTTCCGCCTCATCACACTCTGGCGGATGAAGCTAATGACTCAGACTTAAAGTATACAAAAAACAGTATATTTATCTTAGAAATTATAATTAATTTAGAAAATATATACACTTCTGTAAAAGCCAAAAACTATTCGCCTGATTTACAGTGATATAACAAAACAGGGGGCATCTTATCGGTTCCTCCTTAAAAAACTGAAATAAAGATTAGTTACTGGTCTTGAGTGACTGATTTGGGGACAAGATAGGCACTCACCTCATAGAGCAGGTAAATGGGCAAGAACACCACCATCAGCGTAAACGGGTCCCCTGTCGGGGTGATGATGGCGGCAAGAACAAGGAGCACGACCACAGCATGACGGCGATAGGTCCTGAAGAAATCCCGATGCAGCACACCCAGCGATCCCAACAGCCATGCAAGCAAGGGCAGTTCAAAGATGACACCCATGACAAAGATCAGCATCAGGAAGGTATCCATATAGCTGTCGAGCGAGATTTGATTTGGTACCAGCTGGCTCACATGGTAATCGGCAAGAAAACGCAATGTGACCGGGAAGACCACAAAATAGCCTACAGCCACCCCCAGAAAAAACATGAAACAACCTATCAGGAAAGCCGTCTTGACGCCGCGCCTCTCACGAGGGTAAAGCGCCGGTGCAACAAAGGTCCACAGTTCATACAGGACATAGGGGAACATCAGCACAAGGGCCAGCCAAAAGGAACTGGACATGTGAATAAAGAACTGAGAGGCCAGTTTGATGTTGATGAGATCGACATGGAAACCGTCGGTCGTGAATTGCGGCAGCCACGGCACAGATGATGTCATGCGTTCAAACAGGCGGTAGAGCGCAAAGTCGCCATGACACGGAGCAAGAATGATTGTGTCAAAAATGGTGGGCATCACGGCAAACAGGCCCACCGTCACCACCACCAGGGCAATAACAATGTGAATCAGCACCGAGCGCAACGCGTCGATGTGATCCCAGAACGACATTTCCTGCAACTGGTCTGCCATCTTTTAGTCGCCAGACTCTTGATCATTAAGGCCTTTAGGGCCATTAGGGGCTTTAGGGACCTTAAGGTTCTAAGCTTAGGGCAAATAGCCAATCAATCCTTCTTGTCGGTTTTGTCGAGATCTTCAAGAGGCTTTTTCAGCTCGTCCTCCACCTCGTTCATGCCTTGTTTAAAGCTCTTGACACCCTTGCCCAGGCCTCGCATGAGTTCGGGAATTTTCCTGCCGCCAAAGAGCAGCAGCACAATAGCCACAATGAGGATTATCTCACCGGTTCCCAGATTAAAAATCGCCAAAATTCCGTTCAGTGTCATCTTTCTACTTTATTTAATTGTTATTCCTGTTGCAAATGTAGCACTTTTTAGCGGAAAGGGCAAAATCTGCCCAAAAAATTGTGCCATGTGTCAAAAATGTAGTACTTTTGGGCATTGTAAACCATTAATCAATTTAACCGATTGAAATGAATACCATTAAGAATTTTGATGAGTTGCTCGCTCATCTCAAAGAGAACAATGTGAAGAAACGTGTGGCTGTCGTCTGGGCTGCCGATGAGAAAACCCCCGCTGCTTGCGCACAAGCTCTTGAAGCTGGTTTTATTGAAGCCGTTTTTGTGGGCTGCCAGGACAAGCTCGAAGCCAACGAAGCCCTAAAACCCTTTGCCGCCAACATCAGTTATGTTGATGCCAGTGATGCCGATGACGCTGCCGCCAAGGCTGTCGCTCTCGTGCGTGAAGGAAAGGCCGATGTGCTGATGAAAGGTCTCATCAACACCGACAACCTGCTGCGTGCCGTGCTCAACAAGGAGACAGGCATCCTGCCCAAGGGCAATGTGCTGACGCATGCCGCCGTTGCCTCGATTCCAAGCTACCACAAATTCTTGATTTTCACTGATGCTGCCGTTATCCCCTACCCCAACCGCGAACAGCGTGTTGAGATGGTAAAATACATGGCTAACGTGGCACGCAACTTCGGTGTCGAAGAACCCAAGGTGGCACTGATTCACTGCACCGAGAAGGTGAATGGCAAGCACTTCCCCTTTACCGAGGATTATCCCGTGATCATCGACATGGCCAAGAACGGTGAGTTAGGCAAGTGCATTGTTGACGGCCCGCTGGATGCCAAGTGCGCTTGCAGCATGCATGCCATGGAGGCCAAGGGACTCACCTCTCCCCTGCAGGGCGACAGTGATGTGCTCATCATGCCCGACATCGAGGCCGGAAACGTCTTCTATAAAGCCATCACCCTGTTTGCAGGTGCCAGCACTGCCGGTCTGCTGCTGGGTGCCAAGTGCCCTGCCGTGGTACCCTCGCGTGCCGACAGCGCCCAATCCAAGTTCTATAGCCTGGCTGTAGCCACCATGGCTGCCGAGTAAGTAATCTAAATCTATTACATTATTTATAAAATATAGACATTTTTCAAATGAAGATCTTAGTCATCAATCCAGGATCAACATCCACCAAAATGGCTGTCGTTGAGGACGGCGAACCCAAATTGATTAAAGTCATCCGTCATGCCGCCGAGGAATTGGCTCCGTTTGCCAAGATTACCGATCAGTTCGACTTCCGTCGCAAAATGATTTTGAACGAGCTCGAGAATGCCGGTATCCCCGTTGAGTTTGATGCCATCGTTGCTCGTGGCAGCTTGACCAAGCCCCTGCCTGGTGGCGTGTATGCCGTTGACGAGAACATGATTCAGGCCACCTATGCCAGCGAACACCAGCACGCATGCGACCTGGGTTGCGTGATTGCCCGCGAGATTGCCAAGGGACTGGGTTGTCCTTGCTACATTGCCGATCCTGTCGTGACTGACGAGTTAAACGATTATGCCCGCGTCTGCGGTTTGGCAATGTTCAAGCGCGAGAGCATCTGGCATGCCTTGAACCAGCGCGCCATTGCTCGCCGCTTTGCCAAGGAGAACGGCAAGCGCTACGAGGACCTGAACCTCATCGTTGCCCACCTGGGTGGCGGCATCTCGGTAGCGGCACATGAACATGGCCGTGCCGTTGACGTGAACAACGCCCTGGACGGCGAAGGTCCGTTCTCACCCGAACGCGCCGGCAGTCTGCCAGCCAAAGATCTGGTGAACCTGTGCTTCAGCGGTGAATATACCAAAGACGAGATTCTCAAGATGATCTCGGGCAAGGGCGGTGTATTCTCGCACCTGGGCACGACCGACATGATCGAGGCCGAGAAGATGATGAACAATGGCGACGAGAAAGCCAAGCTCGTCATCAATGCCATGATTTACCATATTGCCAAGGCAATTGCTGAGAAAGGCGCCGTGCTGTGCGGCAACATCGATGCTATTCTCATCACCGGCGGTATCGCCTATTGGAAATATATGGTTGACGAGCTGAAGAAACGCATCGGCTGGATGGCTCCCGTTCATGTTTATCCCGGAGAGGATGAGATGTCGGCACTGGCAGCCAATGCCGAGGCTGTCCTGCGTGGCGAAATCGAAGTGAAGAAGTATTGATTTCTTCCCTGAACCTCATAATAAAAACAACTGGTGTCCTTTATTGGATACCAGTTGTTTCGTTTTATCCTGATTGGAGGAGATGATGTCTTTTTCAAGAAATCATTGACATGACAATCTGCTTGACATCCTCGCCCAGGCGCTCGGCCTCTTCCATGGTGTGGGCCTCGCTGTAGATGCGGATGATGGGCTCGGTATTGCTTTTGCGCAGATGCACCCAACTGTCGGCAAAGTCAATCTTCACGCCATCGATGGTTGACATCTGCTCACCCTGATAATGTTTCTCGACAGCTTTGAGGATAGCGTCAACATCCATCTCGGGTTTGAGTTCAAGTTTTGTCTTGGCAATGCTGTATTGCGGGTAGGTCTGCTTCAACTGGCTGACAGTCTTGCCACTATGGGCCAGCAACGAGAGGAACAACGCCACGCCCACCAGAGCATCACGGCCATAGTGGCTAGCGGGATAAATGACTCCGCCATTGCCTTCGCCGCCAATGACAGCTCCTGTTCGGCGCATCTCGGTAGTGACATTGACCTCTCCCACGGCAGCAGCGGTATAGGAGCAGCCATGATTGTTGGTCACGTCGCGCAACGCGCGTGAAGAGGACAGGTTGCTGACCGTCGCTCCTGGTGTGTGTGACAACACATAGTCGGCAACGGCAACAAGCGTATATTCCTCAACGAAGAACTCTCCATTTTCCATTACGATGGCCAAGCGGTCCACGTCAGGATCAACAACAAAGCCCACATCGGCTTTGCCCTGGCGCATAAAGTCACTGATGGCGGTCAAGTTTTGAGGGATGGGCTCTGGTGTGTGGCCAAAGTTTCCTGTGGGATCACAAAAGAGTTTTTCTACACGCTTCACGCCCAGTGCTTCTAGCAGTTGTGGGATAGCAACGCCACCCACCGAGTTCACGGCATCGACAGCGACGGTGAAGTCGGCTTTGCGAATTGCTTCCACGTCAACGAGGTCAAGTGCCAGCACATGATCAATGTGGCGGCGTAGCCATGTGTAATTCTTCTGCTCACGGCCTAGGTGGTCAACATCGGCATATTCAAAATCCTCGGCCTCGGCAAGTCGCAGCACCTCTTTTCCCTCGGCATCGGTAAGGAATTCTCCATTGTGGTTGAGAAGCTTAAGGGCGTTCCACTGCTTGGTGTTATGGCTGGCAGTGATGATGATGCCGCCACAGGCATGCTCACCGACAACGGCAAGCTCGGTAGTGGGAGTAGTTGCCAAGCCGATGTTGACAACGTCAAATCCCATACCCGTCAGCGTCCCGACAACGGTGTTAAGCACCATGCGCCCCGACAGACGAGCATCGCGGCCGACAACAATCACGTTGGATTTAACGGGAGAGTTGCGGCGCATGAATGTGGCATAAGCCGAGGTAAACTTGACGATATCGAGCGGAGAAAGGCCATCGCCGGCACGGCCACCGATGGTGCCGCGAATTCCGGAAATTGACTTGATAAGTGACATGTCTTTATGATAAAATAGAATAATGAAACCTGTTAAATCTGACTGTGGTAATAGCGGACATGATAGAAGAACGGGGTGACATAGGTAATCTCGTTAGTAAAGCCGTACTGGGACTTGATTACAAGATTCACCTCACATTCCACACCGAGGAACAGCAGCGGGAACTGCAGTCCGTAGCCCCATTGCGAAGAAGTGGGCAATGTGTAGTCAGAGTAATTAAACGAGCATGACATGGCGTCCATCGATGTCTCGTTGCCGCTATATATAATCCAAGTGCCGTCGGCATACCATGTGGCAAGGTTATAACGTGAATACCTGAAATAAATGGGCTCACCGACCTTGGCCTTGTCGTTCTTGTCACCGGCCTTGAGCACCTGCATGAAAACGTTGCCGTCGGCATCGACACGGTAAAACGGGGCATCTTCACCCACTTCAAAAACCGAATCCTCAGGAACGGACATTACCACCCTGTGGTTGGCAAGAAAAGCATTCACGGCATTGCGTTCCTCATTAAGACGATCGGCATAACTTTCGTCATCGCTACAAGCCGACAGCAATGTAAGGGCAAACACACCCAATATCAAACTGTAATTAAAGATTCTTTTCATTATTATTGTTCTTGTGTTGATTGTTCTTCGGGATGATCTGTTTTGGGAAAAAGGTCGGCAAGGACCTGATAGAAAACGGCAACGGCATCATCAAGAGTGCCGACGAAATCGCCACCCGCTGCGTTGAAATGTCCTCCGCCGTTAAAGTAGCGAGAGCAGATGTCACTCACCGAGAAATCACCTTGTGAGCGACATGAAATCTTGATTTTGTCGGCGTCCTCGCGCATGAAGACGCTCCAATAAATCTCGGGTATTGCAAGTGGCTTGTTCACGAGTGTTTCGGTGTCGCCGCGACTGTAGTTGAAGCGTTCAAGCTCGTCTTTGTCCAGGACAATAAGCGCTGCTCCCTGTTCGGGGAAGAGCTGCATCTTTTCGCTCAAAGCATAGCCCTGAAGGCGCACGCTGTCGGCGCTGAAGGTATTCATCGCCTTGTTGTAAAGCCCAAGACGGTCGATGTGACGCCTCATGACCGATGCCAATATCTCATAGAATTCAGGAGAGTCGCAACTATAGGCAAATCCGCCTGTGTCGGTCATTAGGCCCACATACAGACAGCTGGCAGCCATGCGGTCCATGAGACGCAATTCACCCATCTGCATCAGTACCCTAAACACCAACTCACATGTTGACGATGCTTCGGGAAAAGAAATGGCAATGTCAAATATATTATCCGGGTCCAGATGGTGGTCGATGAGCACACGGGGCGTGTTGAGCGGCTCGATGATCTCACCCACAAGGTCGATGCGCTTCAAGGAATTGAAATCAAGACAGAAGATGAGTTGCGCATCATTCAGAATGCGCCTCACGCGCATCTCATGCTTGGTAAACACAGCAATGTCTCTCACTCCAGGGACGAACTCGAGGGACTTGGGCACCATGTCGGGTGTAACAACCGATGCATCCTTTCCCATGCGCCGCAGGACATGGCACAATGCCAACGAGGCACCCAAGGCATCACCGTCGGGAGACTTGTGGCACGTGATAGCAATGCTGTTCACTCTGTTGATGAGTTCACGCAGTTGATTGATGATATTCTCGTCAATGATAGAACTAACCATAAACTGTTTTCATCGCATTAATCGGCAAAGTTAACGCTTTTTTTTGTGTTAAGACCATGATTCACGTTTAATTTACGTTAAGATGTTGCAAATAACGCCATTCCATGAGCACTGCACAAAAAGAAGCTCTCCCAGACATGAAGCCAGGAGAGCCAGTTAATGCTTAGAATCAATACGCCGTTAGTTGTATTTCTCAAGTTCCTTCTTGGCTTTCTCGAAATTCTCGACAGCCTTGTCATAGTTCTTGATGGCCTTCTCGAGATTCTTCTGTGCCTTCACGCTTTGTTTGGCATGTTTCTCGTCAAGTTTCAACTTTTCGCCGTCCTGCTTGAGCAGCTTCTCATCGGTGACATTGCTGGCCTTAGAGTGTTTTTGCTCGAGTTTGGTTTTCTCACGAATCTGTTTTTCGGGCAATTCAGAATAATTCTTCTGAGCCTCGGCTTTCTTCTTTTCGGCATCTTTCAGCTTATCCTGGGCCTTGGCATACTTCTCATTGGCCTTTTGGCGCTTTTCGGCTTCTTTAGCCTTTTTCTTGGCCTCTTTTTCTTGCTTCTCGGCTTCTTTCTTGGCTTTTTTGGCTTCCTTTTCCTGCTCCTTCAAAGCCTTTTGTTCGCGTTTCGCCTGGTCGGCTTGCTGCTTAGCCAATTCAGCATTGCGCTTTGCGGTCTCGTAGTCATTGGTAGTAGTCACCACTTGGGGCTGTTTTTCAGGATAGGTGACAGTCTGTTGTGCCATAGCGGCGGGCGCTAAGGCAAAGCAAAACAAAGCTGCAATTAAAATCGATTTTTTCATAATTCCTTTGTGATTTAAAAATTAAACTATGTTTTGATAGTGCAAATTTAGCTTTTTGATTCAATATGACCAAAAAAGTTTAACTAATTTACGTCTTTTTTATGCCCCATCATGTGCGACGTTGAAAAGAAAAAAGTCTGCGGCACTCACGTGCGGCAGACTTCATGCAAATAACATTCTCCAAATTATTAACTTTTAACTTGATTAATGAAAAAAAAGTCGGAAATCCTTAAATCTCAGAGAGATTAAGATGATTCTACACATCCGATTTTCTTACTCATTACAAAAGTACTATAATATTTCAATACATAATACTCAATTTTGAAAAAAAGTGAGATAAAACTACTATTTCCGGTAGTATTTAACTGCCGAAATGTGACTGGATGCCATAGTTAGTTGATTGATATGATATCAATTAAATGGATTCCACCCATGCCTTTAGGGCATCATCGCTCATGGAATTCAGACTCTTGGGAGTTTTCCAGTCAGCATCAGGTGCCGAGGGCCTGAGATATTTCAGAGTTTCTCCTGCTCCACTACCGCCCGAAGTGAAAAACGGCACAATGGTTTTTCCCGTCAAGTCATATTGCTCCAGAAAAGTGTTGATAATCGTGGGAGCAATATACCACCAAATGGGGAAACCGACAAACACGGTGTCATACTGCTCCATGTTCTCAACCTTGCCCGATATTGCCGGGCGGCTGTTCTTATCGGCCATTTCGAGGCTGCTGCGACTGGATTTGTCGCGCCAATTGAGGTCGGCGGGAGAATAAGGCGTTTCGGGCACGATTTCATACAGATCGGCATTCATGAGCCTGGCAAGGCGTGTAGCCGCCTCCATGGTTGTTCCCGTCGCACTGAAATAAGCGACAAGCGTCTTGGAATTGTTGTTCATAGTGTCATTGATGATTTGTGCATTAGCGGTTGCATGAATCAGTGCCATACAGCCAATAATGAAGGTTAATAATCTCTTGTAACTCATATTAATATATAATTGTATAAATGATAACAGCAGCATCCAGCAACAATATCGCCCAAAAAGCGATCCAGGTGCTGTGGAACTTCTTGTAAAGGATTACCGGCATGATGGTCAGGAAAAGAGAAAAGACACTCAAGCAACTGAATATTATGGATGCTTGATATAATGGATAAGACTCCATTAAGCGGCCACTCACAAATGTGATAAACACCATTTGCAGTACAAAATAATACATTAACCCCAACTTGGTACTCCAACTATATACTCGATGATTCAAATTGCTCTTATTCTTGTGAATGAAATTAAACGAGAAATAGCATGACGTCAATGCAACTGCTGTTATTAATAGAGCGTGCACAAAGAGTTCTATACTCGTTTTTAATGCCATGGCAATAGAGACAGTTGTCAGGAAGGCCATTATTACAGCAAAGAAGGCAAAAAGCAACCGCTTAATGGTTGATCTCCATGTTAATTGGAAGAATTGCCTGAAAGCAAGAACCGTGTAAAAGATAATGAATGTAGTTACCAAAGCACCGACCGCCCATATCAGCATTGAGCCTGCTGAATACAGGATAGAATATAGCTGTGGTGACGACAACTTGAGAGGAGCAAGTATGGATTGATTGGCAATGTGGCAGAATCCATTAAAAAGCACATTGGGCAATCTAATCATGGTCTCCAACGATGTTAGATAGATCAAGAAAATGAATATCTCGATGAAATTATAACCTCCAATCTTACCAAAAGCAAACCTGACAAAACAAACCAAAAGAATAGTTGTCAATATGCTTTCATACAGCGGATTTTCTAATAAGTTGAAAAATCGCTTGAGCAGTGGCAGCATCGGCTGGAAAAAAGACGGCAAGGAGAACCTGTCAAGCGATTCGCCAATTGAAGCGTAAGATGAAACATACTCTTGGCCAGTCAAGAAATAAGCGAACAGGATGAAGACCACCATCACGGCCAACAACTTGAACGGCGGGAAATAGAACTGACGATGCCCGGCAAGATAATCACGCACCATGTATCCTGGCCGCGTTAAGAGTTCCTTGATGGTGCGGAACATCGGGCGATTACCCAATCCCCAAATATCAAGGAAATTAAAGAATGCCTGCTTCCATGTGTAGCGGTCCCACGTCCCCACTTGTCCGCACTGGGGACAATAGCGCCCCGCATATTCACATCCGCAATTGGTACACTGACGCATTGTGACATCGATGCCCGGAATGGTATCCCTCTCTTGCTGACGACGGTCATAGCGCAAATCCAACGCTTTGAGTTTGCGGCGCCAAGTGTTTTTCTTAATGGGCTTCTGCTTTTTTACTTTTCGTTCAACGACTTTATTCGCTTGCTTGCCAAGTCCCAAATACCCCATTATATTGCGACGTTCCTGTTTCCAAGAAAAGCGATTCCATGATGCGTCTTGTCCGCAAGATGGGCAAAAACGTCCTTTAAACTCCTTGCCACAATTCAGACAAATGTGCGACATCTCATCGCCTGCAGACTCGACAGGAGTCTCCCGCTGACGACGATCAAAGCGCAAATCCAACGCTTTGAGTTTGCGGAGCCATGTGTTTTTTTTGACTTTTCTTTTCTCCTTTAGGAGTTTATCGCTTTTTTCCATGCCGCAAAGATACGAAAAATCCCGAGAGAACACAATTTTGCCTCTCGGGATTATTATCAAGTATCTTCAATACCAACGCTGACAACTATTAATCAACGCGTTGGCTGAGGTATCTATATCAGAACATCTTGTCGGGATAGACACCGGTGGCATGCAGCTCGGCAAACTTATCCACTACGCCCTGGCGGTCGGCTGCATAGGTGACACCAAACCATTTGCTCTCGGTGGTGAGAACCTTAACCTGAGCGGTGCCGGCTGTCACCATCTCGTTGACCACAGTGGGAATGAAGAACTCTGCTTTGGGCTTGTCAATGTTTTCCTTTAGGAAGTCCACAAAGCATCTTTCACTGTGAGCGAAGTAATCGGGAGTGAAACCCCAGAAGTTCATTGACACGGGAGTTTCAAAAGCCAATTGCTGAACATCACCGTTCTCATCGGTAAAGACGATATTGTGATCAGCGTCATAGCCGATGTCGGTGCGTTCTACAACACCTGTGAGCAAGCCCTCACGTGTCTCACACACGCCGCGTGCCACCGTGCCGCTTTCGCTCATAGTATTACCCACCTTGAAGCCTACCATACTGTAATGGCACTTGCTGTCCTCAGGAAGTGAAGACAGTTCAGCGGCCATCACTTCAAAGCTATTGCGACCATAGTAGTCGTCGGCGTTGATAATGGCAAACGGCTCATTGATGACATCCTTGCCCATCAGCAGGGCATGGTTAGTGCCCCAAGGCTTGGCACGTTCGGCCGGACATGTAAAGCCCTCGGGCAAGTCGTTCAAGCCCTGAAAAACCACCTCGACCGGAATGTGGTTCTCATATTTGGATAAAATCTTCTCGCGGAAGTCAGCCTCAAAGTCCTTGCGAATAACAAAGACCACCTTGCCAAAACCGCTGTGGATTGCATCAAAAATCGAATAGTCCATGATGGTCTCGCCATGAGGGCCCAGACCGTCGAGCTGCTTGAGTCCACCATAGCGGCTACCCATTCCTGCAGCAAGTACAAATAATGTGGGTTTCATTAATTTAGGTTGATATATTTTAAGTAAATATTTAAATTGTTTTTCTATCAGTCCACTGTCTTGAAATCAAAGATGATGGTACGGCGGTACTCCTCATCAGGGCGCAACTCTTGTGACTGGAAATTAGCGTGGTTGGGTGCATCGGGCATACCTTGACACTCGATGGCCACTCCGTCATAATCGTGATAAGTCTTGCAGCTCTTGCTCAAGGGACAGCCTTCGAGCCAGTTGCCGGTATAGACTTGTGCTGCAGGCTGATCGGTACTGATTTCCACCAAGCGGCCTGACTGCTCGTCACACAGCACGGCAGCCAAGTGCAGGTCACCGTCCTCGTAGCCATCAATAACCCAGCAGTTATCATAGCCCTTGCCATAGTTAAGGGCCGGAAAGTCCTGCTTGATGTCACGGGCAATCACCTTGGGCTGGGTAAAGTCCATCGGGGTATTCTCGACAGATGCCATCTCTCCAGTGGGTATAAGGTCGGCATCTGTAACCAGATAGCGCGAGCAGTTGAGCTGCAACTCTTGATTAAGGGCTGTTCCTTCCTTGTCCTCACCAGCCATATTAAAATAGGTGTGATTGGTGAGATTGAGCACTGTGGGGGCATCGGTCACGGCACCCAACTCAATCTTTAAAACATTGTCATCGCTCCAAGTATAGGCGACGCGAGCATTGAGGCATCCGGGATAGTTCTCGTCTCCGTCGGGGCTCTCAAGAGTGAACACCACGGTATCCCCTTCCATCTCACACTCCCAAATTTTGTTCTGGAAACCTACCTCACCGCCATGCAGGTGGTGTTTGCCCTGATGGTTGCAGTTGAGTTGGTAATCCTTACCATCGAGTATGAACCGGCCCTTGCAGATGCGGTTTGCAAATCGTCCAGGCACTTTGCCCGCGCAAGGACCATCAAAGAAGTAGTCCTTCAGGTCCTTGTAGCCTAATACCACATCGGCAAGATTGCCGTCACGGTCAGGTACTTTAATTTCAAGGATGCCGGCACCCAGCGATGAGAGCTTGACGCTTGCTCCACTGGCATTGATGAGTTCATAGGTGGTGATTTCACCACGGTCGGTCTCAAATGTGTCGATTCTAATGCTCTTCATCTCAATCCACTACTTTGTGTGCACCGTCGCTGATGATAACGTTGATCACCTCGGGCTCATGTCCATATTTCTTGTTGAATTTTTCCTTGGCTGTTGCGATAAAGTTATCATAACGGTCATCCTTCACGAGGTTGATTGTGCAGCCGCCAAAGCCGCCGCCCATAATGCGAGAACCCGTCACACCGCACTCACGAGCCACATCGTTGAGGTAGTCCAGCTCCTCACAGCTCACCTCATAGTCCCGCGACAGTCCGTCATGTGTCTCATACATGCAACGGCCGACGGTCTCGTAGTCGCCACGTTCCAGCGCATCGCACACGTCAAGCACACGCTGTTTCTCGCCGATGACAAAACGGGCACGGCGATAGTCCTCGTCGCTCACTTGATCACGCACATCGGCAAGCATTGTATAGGAAGCATCACGCAGGGTATCCATCCCCAGGATCGATGCTACGCGCTCGCATGATTCGCGGCGCTTGTTGTAGGGAGAATCCACCAGCTCGTGTTTTACCTTGCTGTTAAGCAATACCAGTTTGTAGCCTTCGGGGTGGAAGGGGAAATATTCATGCTCCAATGAACGGCAGTCAAGACGCATCAAACAGTCCTTTTTGCCGAAAACGCTGGCAAACTGGTCCATGATACCGCAATTCACGCCGCAGTAATTATGCTCGGTGCTCTGCCCAATCTTTGCCAACTCAAATTGATCAATCTTATTCTCGTTGAACATGTCATTAAGCGCAAAAGCAAAGCAGGATTCCAAAGCAGCCGATGATGACAATCCGGCACCCAGAGGCACATTGCCTGCAAACACAGTATCAAAGCCCTTGACGACACCGCCACGCTTGATGACCTCGCGGCAGACGCCAAAGATGTAACGGGCCCACTGTTCCTGAGGTGCATCTTCTTCCTTGAGTCCAAATTCACAATAGGCGTCCATGTCCATACTATAGACGCGCACCTTCTCGGTACCGTTGATGTTGATGGCAGCCATGATATACTTGTCGATAGCACCAGGGAATACAAAACCACCATTATAGTCGGTGTGCTCTCCTATCAAATTAATGCGGCCAGCCGAAGCATAGAGTATGCCATCGGTGCCAAAACGCTGCTTAAATTGTTCCTGAATTTTCTGTTTCATTTTTTATTTGTTTATGAAGTTAAATGTTGATTTCGTTCATCGTGTAGAAGCGGCGATAAATAAAGAATATAGTTACCGCAACAGCAATGGGAATATGCCAAACCGGCAATCCCAAATTTATCGTAACCGCATGAAAAAACTATCTGTTAAAATAGTTTTTTTGATCGTTGACGATTCTCTCCAAGTTCTCGAGGTTGATGTGACCATTTATCACTACCATCGCATCGGTCATTTCGCTTGCATTGGCGATGACGATTTCGCTCAGGTACTGGCCATCACGACGCACAAGCACTGTCTGTTGGTCACCATAGCCTCGCTGGTTGGTAACTATCTCCTCATAGGAGCGTTGATTGTAAAGATTCTGGAGGCGTTTGCGATACTTGTCACGAACGTTGGGGCTACACTTGCTCAAATCAAGCAGTTGCACCGAAGTGATACCAAGGCCAGCTTCGGATAAAGTGGGAGAAATCAGGCGTCCAAGGCCCAAGAGTCCACTGCCCACATTAAAATATTGGGCATGCCTGGCGTCACGCAAGTCGTTAATGATATCATCGGCATTTCGCGTCAACATGCTGCAGGACATCACTATGAGTGAAAGCAGTGCCAATGTTACTGTTCTCAATGTTTTGTTCATTGGATTTCCTTTTTAAACAGTTATAATAACGGATGACAAAGGTATGAAAAAATGTGTGATGTTGACTATTATCTTTTCTTAAAATTCTAAAAAAAGACAATAATATCCGTGTATTTTTAGACGAAACCTATAGAAATTGCAGCCAATTGGCACGAATAGATATTAAAATCGTTTTCATATCGATTAAGTCACCCCATCATCTTTTTATGGAGTAATTTATTGATTTTGTACAATTATTTTAGTACCTTTGCGGCCTATTTATAACAGAATAACTATAAAAAACAATAATTCATATCTTATTAAGAAATGGCTAACATTAATGACTTTAACTTTGCCGGACATAAGGCAATCGTGCGCGTGGACTTTAACGTGCCCCTGAATGAGAAAGGAGAAATTACTGATGACACCCGCATTCGCGGAGCTATTCCCACACTGAAGAAAATTCTTGAAGACGGTGGTGCGTTGATTATCATGTCACACATGGGTAAACCCAAGGGAAAAGTCAACCACAAGTTGTCACTTAACCAGATTACCAGCGCCGTTGCAGCTGCCCTGTGCCGCCCTGTGCAGTTCGCTCAAGACAGTGCCGAGGCCAAGAATCAGGCCGATGCTCTCAATCCCGGAGAGGTGCTTCTGCTCGAGAACCTGCGTTTCCACCCCGAAGAGGAAGGCAAGCCTGTAGGCATTGAGAAAGACGATCCTAATTATGATGCAGCCAAGAAGGAGATGAAGGCCCGTCAGACCGAATTTGCCAAGACCTTAGCTAGCTATGCCGACGTGTATGTGAATGACGCATTTGGCACTGCTCACCGCCGTCATGCCTCGACCGCCGTCATTGCCGATTTCTTTGATAACGACCACAAGATGCTGGGTTACCTCATGGAGAAAGAGGTTACCGCCATCAACAATGTGATGAAGAATGCTCAGCATCCCTTTACCGCAATCATTGGCGGCAGCAAGGTGTCAAGCAAACTCTCAGTTATCAAGAACCTGCTCGACAAGGTGGACAACCTCATTATCGGCGGTGGCATGGGTTATACCTTTATCAAGGCCCAGGGCGGTCACATCGGTGACTCACTGCACGAGGACGAACTGATGCCCGAGGCACTGAACGTAATCGCTGCAGCCAAGGAAAAAGGTGTGAACCTGAGTCTCTCGGTAGCCACTGTTGCCGGCGACAGTTTCTCCAACGATGCCAATCGCCAGACAGTTGACATCTACAACATCCCCGACGGTTGGGAGGGCCTGGATGCCAGTGAAGCATCGCTCGCCAACTGGAAGAAGATCATCCTCGACTCCAAGACCATCCTGTG
>JAEEGI010010885.1_pt1 | contig 19724 bp, 17 predicted proteins | sample 8958751 | NCBI WGS metagenome assembly JAEEGI01 (sample SAMN16246545, study PRJNA631951) | gut metagenome | biome: gut microbiome; feature: rumen; material: KS-attached | host: Bos | place: Iran: Karaj | collected 2018-10 | reverse complement strand
CCTTAGAACGCGTATACTTCGACGCGGAGAAGCGGCAGACCTCGACAAGCCTGCGGAGCGTGATCTTGTACCATTCGGCGTTCACGACGCCCGCGCGCTTCAGAAGATCCAGCTTCTGCCGGGGATAATAAATGAGCGTCGCGAGCGTGTTGCGCTCCGCTTCGGTCACGGTGTTCTCGAACAGGATGTCGATCTTCTTGCGGATCACGCCGGACGCGTTCTTCAGCATATGAAGGAACGCCTCGTATTCGCCGTGAATGTCGCTGATAAAATGCTCCGTGCCCTTGGGGAGACCCAGGATGGCTTTGAGGTTGATGATCTCCGTGGAGACCTCCGCGATCGTCGGGTACTCGTGCGCGAGAAGTTTCAGATACTTCATGTCCGTCAGCTGTTCCATGCCGTTTCCGCCTTTCGTATGATTCTGTGTTTATTCTATCATGCCGCGATCGTCCTGTCACCCCGTTTTGCGCCGTTCAAAAAATATATTCGCATTGCGCGCGGCACGGGTTTTGTGATAAAATGGCGGCACATCGAAAACCACATCGGGAGGACGCTATGGAGGAGAAGAAAAAACCGTCGATCGGGGAACTTCGGGAGATCCTTTCCTTGCTCGGCATGAAAGCCGTCGCGGACGGCGCGATCACCGCGTTCACCTCGGACGAGGACGGCGCCGAATACGCCGTGTGGAAGATCGACGCCGAGCCGCCGTGCGTGCTGAAGCGCGCCAAGGCGTACGAGCTTCCGGTCTACCGCAGCTTCTTTGCGGAGAAAAAGCCGTACGTTCCCGCGTTGTTGGGCGCGTGCCGGTACAACGGTGACGATTATTTTCTGACCGAATACGTTCCCCTGCGCGATCTCCGCATCTGCGACCGGGAGCGACTCGTCCCTGCGCTCGACGCGCTTACGGCCTCGCAGGAGGAATACTGGCAGCGCGAAGACCTATATGACGTCTGCGTCACGATGGACATGGCGAAACAGGGCATCGAAAACCGCGGAAAATACCTCGGATCGGACTTGCTCGAACGCGCGTATGCGGCGTTTCAGCGCGTCTTTTCGGAAACGCCGCGCACGCTCTGCCACGACGACCTCCTGCCGATCAACGTGCTGGCGGACGAGGAACGCGCGGTGCTGATCGACTGGGAGTACGGCGGCGTGCTGCCGTACCTGTCCGCATTCGCGCGGCTGATCGCGCATGGGCGCGAGGACCGGAACGCGTATTTTTATCTCTCGCGCGCGGACCGCGATTTTGCGATCGAATACTATTACGAGCACCTGCCGAAAAAGCACGGCATAGCCTATTCGGACTACCGCCGTGCGCTCGATCATTTTCTGTTTTACGAATACTGCGAGTGGATCATGCTCGGCAACCGCTACGACGCCCGCGACGACGAACGCTTCGGCTACTATCTGCAGCTTGCGAACGCGCTCGCGCCGAAGCTGATCCCGGCGGCGCCTGCGGCGCAGTGATTTGTTCCGCGAGCGCGGATCGGAATTTGCCAACCGGCAAATGATCGGGGAAAAGCTGAACTGCAAGGTATAACCCCTGCTGTGCATGGCGGAAAGGAACCAATGAGAATCTGAACGGGTTGCTGCGGGAATTCTGTCCGAAAGGTCGGAATCTTGCAAAGGTCAGTCCGGCAATGCCGAAAAAGCCCGGCGTTGATCAACGCCGGGCCAAAGATACTTCTCGGTTTCAAAAAACCGGTTGATATATTTGATCTTTCTGTCTCTCAGTGTCGCACGCAGTTTGACGAATCATGCGGCAACGCCGCAATTTATCGGGGATGTTAAGAGCTGTAAATCAGTTTCTTAACATCCCCTTTTTTCCGGTTCTGTCAGTTCTTCCACGGATAATCCGTGCTCTCCGCGGCGCGGAACGCCGCCGCCTGTGTGCGGGCGCGGACCGTGCAGTCCAGAGCGCCCTTGTCGACCGCGATCACATGCGCGGCGGTCACGCCGAGCTCCCTGAGCGTTTCAAGGATCACGGCTTCGATCTGCGTTCCGTACTGCTGCTTGACCGAGGAGGTCAGCTCGATCCCGATCCCTTCGTCCCGCGGCTCGATCTTCACGACGATGTCGCTCGATTCGACCGTGCCCGCCTGTGCTGCCTTTACGATCTTCATGCGCCGAGCTTCTTTTCGAGGCGTGCGCGGATCGCGCGGATGAAGTCGATCGTGTTGACCGCGGTGGGCTTCATGCCTTCGACGAGGTTCACGAGGTCCTTGGTCATGATGCCGTCGTTCAGCGTTTCGACGCAGGCTTCTTCGAGCTTGTTGCCGAAGTTGACGAGATCAGTAAGACCGTCCATCTCGCCGCGCTTGCGGAGAGCGCCGCTCCATGCGTAGATCGTCGCCATCGGGTTCGTGGAGGTCTCCTCGCCCTGGAGATATTTATAGTAGTGACGCGTGACGGTGCCGTGCGCCGCTTCGTACTCGAACTTGCCGTCCGGGCTGCAAAGCACGGAGGTCATCATCGCCAGAGAACCGAACGCGGTGGAGACCATGTCGCTCATAACGTCGCCGTCGTAGTTCTTGAGTGCCCAGATGAAGCCGCCCTTCGAACGGATGACGCGTGCGACCGCGTCGTCGATCAGGGTGTAGAAGTAGGTGAGACCGAGCTTTTCGAATTCTTCTTTATAGCATTCGTCGTAGATCCGCTGGAAGATGTTGCGGAAGTTCATGTCGTACTTCTTGCTGATCGTGTCCTTTGCGGAGAACCAGAGGTCCTGCTTGGTGTTCAGCGCGTACTTGAAGCACGAATGCGCAAACGATTCGATCGAGGTATCCTTATTATAGATGCTCTGCAAAATGCCCGGGCACTCGAAGTCGTAGACCGTCTCGCGGAAGGATGCGCCGTTCTCGCCGGTAAACACGAGCTCCGCCTTGCCCTTTTCGGGAACGCGGTACTCGGTGCCCTTGTAGAGATCGCCGTACGCGTGACGCGCGATGGTGATCGGCAGTTCCCAGTTCTTGACGACCGGCTTGATGCTGTCGATGATGATCGGCGCGCGGAACACGGTGCCGTCGAGGATCGCGCGGATCGTGCCGTTCGGGCTCTTCCACATCTCATGCAGGTTGTACTCCGTCATGCGCTGCGCGTTCGGCGTGATCGTGGCGCACTTGACGCCGACGCCGTACTTTTTGATCGCGTTGCCCGCGTCCTTGGTGATCTGGTCGCGGGTCTCGTCGCGCTTCGGAAGTCCGAGGTCGTAGTATTCGGTCTTGAGGTCGATGAACGGGAGCAGCAGCTCGTCCTTGATCATCTTCCAGATGATTCGGGTCATTTCGTCGCCGTCCATCTCGACGAGCGGGGTGGTCATTTTGATCTTTTCCATAGCTTCCTCCATAAAGATTTTTGAAAAATGCACGAACGCCGGCGGAGCGCTCTGCCCCGCCGACGATTCTTATTTTACTTGTTCTGCGCCGCGTAGTAGTTCATGAGACACCCTTCGAGGATGATCGTCTTTTCGTCCTCGGTGAGTCCCTTCACATACAGCGTCAGATCTTCGACGGTGCCGTCCTTCTTGATCGCCTTTGCGGGGATCTCCTCCACGCCGTTTTCGATCGCTGCGCGGATGCCGGGCACGAACACGAAGTCGCCTTCCTCGTACGGGAACGCGTCGCCCTCTTTGAGCGTGAACGGCACGATGCCCCAGTTGATGCAGTTCGAACGATAGCGCTTGGTCGCGTACTCGTAGCAGATGTTTGCAAAGCCGCCGAGCACCTTCTGGCAGGACGCCGCCTGTTCGCGCGCGGAGCCGTCGCCCGGCTTGTTCGCAAACACGCAGGAACCGAACTGGGTGTTCTCCATCAGCTCGTCCGCATTGCCGACCGCGGAGAGCGCTCTTACGAGCTTTTCGGGCTTCTCGCCCGCGCGGCGCGCCGCTTCGTCCTTTGCGACCGCCTTGCTGCGTCCGACGTATTCCGGCACTCTGCGGGAGAGCGTGAACTCCGAAAGGCGGAGCGGGTTGCTGCGATAGGAGGAGGTCTCGCCGGACGGGATCAGCTCGTCGGTCGTGGTGACCGGGTCGCGGATGACCGCCGCAAGCTCCAAAAGCAGGTTATCCGCAAGCGGATACATCTTCGGCCAGTCGGTGATGTTGGGCCCGAGAATGAGCTCTTCTTCGGGATGCGGATGCGCAAAGCCGTTGTAGCAGCGCTTTGCGTAGACGGAATCGTCGAACTCGTACGGGATATGCTCGGTCTCGTAATCGACGTCGGTCGCGGCGGTGATGTAGCCGCCGTTCTTCGCAGTCGCCGCGATGGAACGCGAATCCATCAGCGCGACGACGGAGATCTGTCCCTCGCCGGGCTTAGAACCTTCGCGGTTCGGGAAGTTACGCGTGGTGTGACGCAGCGACAGTCCGTTGTTCGCCGGTACGTCGCCCGCGCCGAAGCACGGTCCGCAGAACGACGGCTTGATGATCGCGCCCGCTTCGAGGAGGGCTTCGGTCTTGCCGTTTCTCGTCAGCGCAAGGCTCGTCGGAATGCTCGTCGGATACACCGAGAAGGAGAAGTAACCGTTGCCGGTGCTGCCGCCCTTCAGGATGTCCGCGGCTTCCACGATGTTGTCGAACAGACCGCCGGAGCAGCCCGCGATGACGCCCTGATCCGCCAGAACGCCCTTTTCGCTGACCTTGCTCTGCAAATCGAGATGCGCCTTCGGGAACTTCTTCTTGGCTTCCTCCTCCACCTTTGCAAGGATCTCCTTCGGATTCGCGAGGAACTCGTGGATCGTATACGCATTGGACGGATGGAACGGCAGCGCGATCATGGACTCGACCTTGTCGAGCTCGATCGTGATCATGGAATCGTAGTATGCGCCTTCCGCCGGTTCGAGCTTCTCGTACGCGAACGGGCGCTTGTGGATCTCGTAATACTTCTGAATCTCCTCGTCGGTTGCCCAAATCGAGGAAAGGCAGGTCGTTTCGGTCGTCATGACGTCGACGCCGCTGCGGAAATCGAACGGGAGGTTTTTAAGACCCGGGCCGACGAACTCGAGGACCTTGTTCTTGACGAGCCCGTCCTTGAACGTCGCCTTGACGAGCGCCAGCGCGACGTCGTGCGGACCGACGCCCTTCTTGGGCGCGCCGGTCAGGTAGCACAGAACGACTTCCGGGGGCTTGACGTCATAGGTGTTCTTCAAGAGCTGCTTGACGAGCTCCGGACCGCCTTCGCCGACGCCCATCGTGCCGAGCGCGCCGTAACGCGTGTGGCTGTCGGAACCGAGGATCATGTTGCCGCAGGTCGCAAGCTCCTCACGCGCGTAGGAATGGATGACGCTCTGGTTTGCCGGAACGTAGATGCCGCCGTACTTCTTGGCCGCGGAGAGACCGAAGACGTGGTCGTCCTCGTTGATCGTGCCGCCGACGGCGCAAAGGCTGTTGTGGCAGTTGGTCATGGCGTACGGAATCGGGAATTCCTTCAATCCGCTCGCGCGCGCTGTCTGAATGATGCCGACGTAAGTGATGTCGTGCGAGACCAGCGCATCAAACTTGATGTGCATGACGCCGCCCTCGTCGGATACGCTGTGCGCTTCCATGATCTGATATGCGATCGTGCCTTTGCGCAGCTCCGCCTTGTCGATGTTCTCCGGCGCGGGAACCGGCGCGCCGTTTTTCCACTGCATGCCCTGTGCGTGATACTGGATCATCGTTTCTGTTTCCTCCCATGGTGAAATTTAGGAATTGTCCCGCGGCGAGGTTCTTCGCCGCTCTATTCTATATTATAAATATGGCTATGAATGATTTCAAATATATTTTTTATAAATTTTCATAGATATTCTCTATGAATCCGTATGACGGGCTTGCGTTTTGCAGCCCGTTTCTGTTATACTGATGCGGGCGGGAACAGACGTCGCTTTTCCGGTTTTTCTGCGGAAAGCCGGTGATTCTGCGCGTTTTCCGCACTGAAACAGGCGGGCATACGGCAAGATGCGCCGCTTCCGGGAGGCAAAATTGGACATTTCTCTGTATTACACCCCGCTTCCGAAGCGGATGGATGCGCGTTATAAAAATTTTCTATCCAATATGGACCTCCGCGACGAAGGCGACGCGGACGTCGTCGCCCTTGCGACGGACGACGACTGCAACGTTCTGGCATGCGGCGCGCGCGCGGGGCACACGCTGAAGCAGTTTGCGGTCTCCCCCGATTTAGAGGGCGAGGGACTCTTTGCGACGGTGCTTTCGGAGCTTTTGAACGAGGCTTCGCGCGCGGGGCAGAAGCGGCTGTTCATCTGCACAAAGCCGAAAAACCGCGCAATGTTTCAGTCGATGGGCTTTTACCCGATCGTGGAAACGAAGGACGCGGTGCTGATGGAGGACCGGAGAAACGGATTTTCGGACTACCTCGCCTCCCTGCCGCGCTACGAGGGCGAATGCGGCGCGATCGTCGTGAACGGCGATCCGTTCACGCGCGGGCATCTGCACCTCATCGAATACGCCTCGAAGCACTGCGACGCGCTGTACGTCTTTTCGGTCTCCGAGCCGGGCTCCATGTTCTCTCCCGAGGAACGGTTTGAGATGGTGAAGGCCGGCACGGCGCATATCGAAAACTGCCACGTCGAGCATACGGACGAATACCTCGTCTCGCGCGAGACCTTCCCCGCCTACTTCATCCGCGACGAGGCGCACGCCGACGCGGTCAAGGCGGACCTTGATGTCGAGCTGTTCCGAAAAAGGATCGCGCCCGCGCTGCACATCAAAAAGCGCTTCGTCGGCGAGGAGCCGTTTTCCCCGACCACCTGCGCCTACAACCGCCGGATGAAGGAGCTTTTGCCCGAATGCGGCATCGAACTCATCGAGATCCCGCGGCTTGAGGCGATCAGCGCAAGCCGCGTCCGCGCGCTCATCCGCGAGGGCAGGCCGGAGCTTACCAAGGACCTTGTACCCGAAACCACCTATGCAGCCATCCTCCGTTACGTTGAACGAAATGCTTGACGCGCGCGAACGCCGCGCAAGGGAACAGTCCGCCATGCTTGCATCGGCGGACGAAACGTGCTGCCTCGTTTCGCTGTCGCTGAACATCGCGGGCGACGTCAAACGCACGCCGAAAACGCGGCTGCTGTTTGACCGCGGGCTCGCGCTCTTTGAAGCGCTCGGCTTTGCGGAGACCCGGCGGCGGATCACCGACGCAAAGACCGGCACGGAGGCGCTGATCCTTTTGAAAGCGGACGCGGCGACGGTCAAGGAAACGCTCGAGCGGCTCGAAGACGCCTTCCCCGCCGCGCGGCTTTTCGACTTTGACGTGCTGAACGCAAACGGCGAAAAGCTCAGCCGCACCGTTCCGCGCAGATGCCTGATCTGCGGCGGTCCCGCTGCGGACTGTGCCAGAAGCCGCGCGCACGGGCTGGACGCCGTGAAGGCGGCGACCGACGCGCTTTTGAATGATTTCTGCGCCGATACGCTGGCGTTCACCGCGCACCACGCGCTGGAACGCGAGCTTCTGACGACCCCGAAGCCGGGGCTGGTCGACCGGAACAACAACGGCGCGCATACCGATATGGACGTAGCGCTGTTTCTGAAAAGCGCGGCGGCGCTCGTGCCGTATTTCAAGACCGCCGTGCGGCTCGGGCTTGCGGACGCGGGCATGGCGCCGCTCAAAGACGCGGGGCTTTCCGCCGAACGCGCGATGTTTGCCGCCACGAACGGCGTCAACACGCACAAGGGCATGATCTATTCGACGGGACTTCTCCTCTTCGGCATGGGCAAGGCGCTCAGCTTCGGCGGCGATGCGGTCAAACACGCGGCGGCGCTTGCAAAGACCGACGCGCAAGCGCGGCTTTCGCACGCGGCGGCGGAACGGGACACGAACGGCGCGAAGGCGTACGCCGCGCACGGCGCGCGCGGCGCGGTCGGCGAGGCGGCGGACGGATTCTTCCACGCGCAGTACGCTGCGGACCGGCTCACGGCACACCGCGATTCCGGAAACCCCGGCGCATTCGCGCTCATCGACGTGATGATCGTGCTGGAGGACGTCAATCTTCTCCACCGCGGCGGGACGGACGGACTTCGATTTGTCAGGGACCGCGCGGCGGCGATCGCCGCAGTGCCGGAAAGCGAACGGATCGCGGCGATCGAGGCGCTCGACCGCGAGATGATCGACCGGAACCTCTCCCCCGGCGGCGCGGCGGACATGCTTGCGCTCGGATATCTTCTGGACGCATGGCGCACGCTTTCAAAGCATCTTTGGGAGGTGGAAGCATGACGCTGCAGCAGCTTCGGTATTTCTGCGTGACCGCGGAGGTCCTGCACTACACGCGCGCGGCGGCACTGCTCTATATCTCGCAGCCGAGCCTCTCTTATGCGCTTTCGAAGCTCGAAAAGGAGCTCGGCATGCCGCTGTTTGAAAAGCAGGGCAAGCAGATCGCGCTGACCGAATACGGCGCGGAGTTCCTGCCGTACGCAAAGCGCGCGCTGTCGGAGCTTTCAAAGGGGCAGGAACGCTTAAAGGAGCTCAAAGCCCCCGGCGCGGGGATCATCAACCTCGGCTATATTTACAGCGTCAGCTTTTCGGTGCTGCCGGCGTTCGTCGACCGGTTCTACGCGCATCTCGGCAGCCGCCAGACCGCGTTCCGCTTCCATCAGGGCATGGCGGGCGGGCTTATCGAGCAGCTTCTGAACGGCTCTCTGGACCTGCTGATCGCGGGCAGACCCGAGATCGACTCCGTCGAATACCTGCCTGTCGCAAAGCAGGAGCTCTTTCTTGCCGTACCCGCGTCGCACCGGTTCAGCGACCGTACGTCGGTCACGCTTTCGGACGTCGCCGGGGAGCAGTTCATCTCGATCTCGCACGAAGCGGTCATCTACCGCGAGCTCGCCGACAAGTTCAAAAAAGCGTCGTTCTCGCCAAACATCGTCTTTGAAGCGGACGAATACAGCTCGATCGCCGCATCCGTCACGACCGGCGCGGGCGTCGCGATCATGCCGCGTCTGCCGATCCTCGACACGTTCAACCTCAGGCTCATTCCGTTTTCCGATGTGCCGATGATCCGCGAGATCTGTCTTCTGCGCTACCGCCTTCGCACGATGTCCCCCGCCGTGCAGAGCGTCTGGGACTTCGCAAAGCTGGTATCGGAGAGTTATCTCGGACGGACGGAGTGAGCTTTTTTGTGACGTTTTATACGCTTTTATGTAAAAACCTTCTTTTTTGCTTGCAAAAACCGCGCCGATACTCTAAAATGGAATGGATATGAATGAACAAAGGATCCGTAATCGGATCGGAGGTGCTGATATGAAAAAAACTCTGCTTCTCTGCGCAGCCGTTCTGCTGCTCTTTACCGCCGCATGCGGAGAGCCGGTCGATACGCCGCATGCCGAGTCGCCCGCGCAGGAAACCCAAAGCAATCCCATTGTGGAGGAGTCGATCGTGGTAGCCTCCGCGACCGAACAGCCCACGGCCGTCCCCGCAACGCCGGAGCCGACCGAAGCGCCCACGCCGGAACCGACCGAGGAGCCCACGCCGGAACCGACGCCCGAACCCACACGCGCCCCGCGTGAGGGCGATATCTGCCCCAATTTCCCGGACTATGACACCGGCGTCGATGCGGATTACAGCTATCAGAGCGACGAGCTCAGGATCGCGATCACCGTGCATCAGGAAAATCTGGCGGACGTCAAGCAGAACCGGGAGCTGATGTCGACCTATTATATCGCGGATATCTGGGTGCGGAACATCCATTCGATGCATACGGCATTCGCAACGGGTGAATTCAATAAGCATTCCGAGCGCGGCAACGAGCTTGCCGTACGCGAAAACGCGGTCCTTGCCATCAACGGCAGCCAGAATCAGGGACTTGTTCTGCAGAACGGCAAGGTCCTTCAGAAACTCCGCAAGAACAAGGGCTGGAACTCCGGCGCCGTCGGTCTCTTCTATCGGGACGGCTCCTTCAAGACCTTCTATCTCAAGAACGAGACCTTCAATCTCAACAAGGAGATTGAAAACGGCGCGCTTTACGGCTGGCAGTTCGGTCCGGTCATCATCCGCGACGGCGAAGAGGGTCCCGGCGCGACCTCATACGGCGGCATGGGCTACAAGGCGCGCAACATTCTCGGTTATTATGAACCCGGACACTATGTCGTTGTGACCTGCGACAATCAGCACAAGAACGCGAACGGCATGGATGCGCAGATGATGATCGACATGATGAAATCGCTCGGCGTCAAGGAAGCGTTCAACCTCGACGGCGGAACGAGCGCGGTCCTCGTCTTTATGGGCGAGGTCATCAACCGTCCGACGACCGAGACGGTCAACGGCAAGACGGTTTACGGCAGGCCGCTTCTGGATATGTTCGTGTTCGGCGAATGCGGCGAGGACGGCAATTTCGTTGATCTTTCCACCCTGACGGCGTCGAAATTCAAAGCTGTCGAATAACAAGACATGCATACAAAAACGGCAGCGCGCGCTGCCGTTTCAGACTGTCGTAAAAGGGGCCAGACCGTTTGCGACGAGGATTTATAAAGAAATACTTATCGGAAGAAAAGGCGCAAATAACGCCTTTTCTTTTCATTATTTCGCCGCAAACTATCCGCGTTTTCTCTCCGTCGCATACTTTAGTATAGCTCCGTCGCGAAGAACGCGGATCCTGCCCGCCTTCCCGACAGCCTTATTTTTCATTCGCCTTTGTTCTGTTCCGCAAGATGGAAATACCGTGTCGGGATGTGGCAGTAGCCACCCGGGTTCTTGTCGAGATACTTTTGGTGGTAGAGCTCCGCGGAGAAGAAGTTTTCAAGCGGCTTTACCTCGACCGCAAGCGGCTGCCCGACCGATCGCTCGATCTCGGCGCACACCTCTCGAATCGCGGGAAGCTGATCCGCTTCGGTATAATAGATCCCGGTGCGGTACTGAATGCCCGCGTCCATGCCCTGCCGGTTTACCGAAACGGGATCGATGACCTGAAAATAGAAGCGCAACAGCTCCGGAAGCGAAAGCACGGTCTCGTCGTACGCGACGCGCACCGTCTCCGCGTGACCGGAATTGTCGCAGACCTCGCGATAGCTCGGCGCGTGATCGGGACCGTTTGCGTAGCCGACCTCGGTCTCCTTCACGCCCTCGAACTGGTCCAGAAACTTCTGCATGCCCCAGAAGCATCCGCCCGCCAGATAAATCGTTTTCATACTCATTCCGCCTTTCTCCATTTCCGTTTTGCATTCGGGCACTTTTCGTCCATGAACGCACGGAAGCCCCGGATATCCGTGCCGTCAAAGCCGAGCTTACCGAGCACAACGATCTGCCTCTGTCCCGTCCAGAGAAGGAACAGGTTTTCCGTCTCCGTGATCTTTTTGAACGAGGGATACAGAAAGCGCAGCTCACTTTTCGACGTCCTGTTGTGCAACTCGATCGCGTCGTCGAAAAAAGCCATTTCAAGCTCCATCTGCTCCGTTCCGTACGATTCCTGATTCATCCGCATCTGCCGCTTGACGGCCCGTTTCGGCGTAAGCAGCACCCAGACAAGGAGGATCACCCACAGCGCAATACATCCGGTCAACATCCAGAATGCGGGCTCGGAAGCGAATGATTCGCCGTAATACGTGAATGAACGGATCAGCTGTACCAGATGATAGCACGCATACACAAAAAAGCATGCGCCTATCACGCAGATCACAATACTCGCAGTTTTGCGCATTGCGCGGAACAGCTCCAGATAGATCTCGCGGCTTGTGTGCAGCGTGTTGGTAAAGATCGGCTTGCGTTCGGTTTCTTCCATATGTTCCTCCTTATTCGTTCTGCATGCCGCCGAACAGCGCGGCAAGATGCAGCAAGATCTCCACGTTTTTTTCCATCGACGGGATCGGGACGTACTCGAACCGCCCGTGCGCGTTCTCATAGCCTGCCGACAGGTTCGGACACGGCAGCCCGCGCGCCGAAAGCGCCGACCCGTCCGTGCCGCCGCGGAACGGCTCCGTTTGCGGCTCGAGCCCCGCCATGCGGATCGCCTCGGTGAGGTTTTCGATCAGATACGGTTCGCGGTCGACGTACTCCTTCATATTGCGGTAGGACTGTTCGATCGAAAGCGAAATGCGGTCCGCGCCGTATTCCGCCCGCAGCGCGTCCGCGCACTTCTCCAGATACGCCTCGCGGTGTTCAAACTGCGTGCGGTCGTGGTCGCGGATGATCAGCACGACCTTTGCGTGCTCCACGTCGGCGTTCACCGCGATCACGTGGAAGAAGCCCTCGCGTCCCGCCGTGTACCGCGGCTTTTCAAAGCGCGGCAGCATGGCAAGGAACTCGCCCGCGACGTCCGCGGCGTTGACCATGATGCCCTTTGCGGTCGCGGGATGCACGCTGAGCCCCTTGACTTCAAGCGTCGCCTCGGACGCGTTGAACGTCTCGTCCATGTAAAAGCCGAGGTGATCGCCGTCGAGCGTGTACGCGACCTTTGCGCCGAAGCGGTCGAGGTCCAGATCCTTCGCAAGCCCGCCGACCTCCTCGTCCGGTGTGAACGCCAGCGAGATCGGTCCGTGCGGAATCTCCGGATGCGCAAGGCAATGCTCCGCAAACGTCATGACTGACGCGATCGCCGCCTTGTCGTCGCCGCCCAGAAGCGTCGTGCCGTCGGTGAGGATCAGGTCCTGTCCGACGTAGTTCAAGAGGTTCGGAAACGCCTTCGGCGACATCACGATGCCCTGTTCCGCGTTCAGCAGGATATCGCCGCCGTCGTAGGCTTCAAGCACCCACGGTTTTACGTCCGCACCCGGCGCGTCCGGCGCGGTGTCCATGTGCGTGACCAGACCGAAGGGCTTTCCCCCGCCGTCCGGCATTGTCGAACTGAGCTTTGCCGTGACCACACAGGCGGTCTCGTCAAGGCGGACCTCGCCTGCGCCGATCGCAAGAAGCTCGTCAAAGAGCATGCGCGCAAGGTCGAACTGCTTCTGCGTCGTCGGCGTTTTCGTTCCGTAATGGTCGGACTGCGTGTCGACCTTTGCGTAGCGGATCAGGCGCTCTTTGACCTTTTCATAGAATTCCGTTCGTTCGTACATGGGCGTTTCCTCCGTTTGCATTTGTAAATCTTCTGTGTGATTCAGACGCTTGAAACCGTCAAAATGTGACAAGCCTTCCGAAAAGCTTCCGATCTTTTTCAGTATAGCACATTCCGCCGTACCGCGCAATTCCATTCCCCGTTCATTTCACGGACGACCGGCGCAGAACAGACCGGTCGCCGCATATAAGAAAGGACTTCCCGTTTCCGAAAAGTCCCGGATGCTCAGAACGCATTTCCGACACGCCCGCAGACGATTGGCAGCGCAGCGAAGGCGTCGTGAACGCGCTTGCAAGCAAACATGGCGATGCGCGGGAAGCGCGCGATCTTCCTTTGTAACGAAGTGGATTGCGGAAAGGAGGAGCGACGGAGAGGGTGAGCGGCGACATTTTGACAATGCTCTATGCTTTTCCCAAAAAACAAAAGCGTCGTCGCGAACGATGCGACGTCCGCGGCGACGTGGCGTGCCCGACACGATACGGCGCTGCTCCTGTAAAGCAAACGGAGGAAGCAGCGCCGAGCATGCGGCTTCGCCGCCTATGTGCACTACGTTCAAATCTTGCACGCGATGCGTGCAATAAAAGATCTGCCCCGCCCAACGGCGGAGCAGATCTTTTGTGGCGTGCCCGACACGATTTGAACGTGCGGCCTTCAGAGTCGGAGCAGTGAAAAGATGTATCCCAAAACTCAGTAAATCAGGCAAAAATGCCATACTATCAAGGATTATCGCACTTTTTGAAGTGTCCGATACATGACAATATGTGCAGACATGGACCGTATTTACATATCATTGTGTAGTCAACATGACAATATGTGCAGACATGGACCGTATTTACATATCATTGTGTAGTCAAATTGTAGTCAGGCGAATGTGTAGTTTGACGAAAGGACGCCGCTTTTATTGAATCTCACCTATTTATTCTTTATCCGATCTCTTTTCTAAATCCCGACTATAAACCATGTTTCGAGATCAGTCTCTAAAAGGCGGATAAAAGCGACAATACGTAAAGGTTGGTATCAAAATCTGATCATGACATTGCAATTTAAAGCATCCTATGCTATTATGATTCTGTTTTATATACTTTTCCTTTGGGAGATTCACATGCATATGAAAATAGGAATTGTTGGCAGTCAGGGTCATGTCGGTTCAGCAATGCACGAGTTGTTTCCGAACGCAGTTTGCTACGATGTCAATCTTGGGTCGAAGCAAGAAATCAATAGTTGTGACACCGTCTTCGTTTGTGTGCCGACTCCCGCCAGAGAAGACGGAAGTTGCAATACCGACATTGTTGAGAGCGTAATAGGGTGGATCAATGTTCCGCTGATCATTCTGCGATCGACGGTATATGTCGGCTTTACCGACCTGATGTGCAAAAAGTATCATAAAGAGATCGTTTTTCAACCGGAGTATTACGGAGAGACGGCAGATCATCCGTTCAGAGATCTGCGAACCAGACGATGGCTTACATTCGGAGGGTCGGAAAAAGGGATCCATCTTGCCATAAAAACGTATCAGACCGTTTATAATGCAAACGTCTCGATCTATCACGGCGACGCCAAGTCGATCGAGATGGCAAAGTATATGGAAAACTGCTTTTTGGCAACGAAAGTCGTTTTTTGCAACGAGATGAAGCAAATAGCAGACGCCCTCGGCGCCAACTATGATATCGCGCGCGAAGCATGGCTGGCGGATCCGAGAATCGGATCGAGCCATACCTTCGTTTATGATGATAACAGAGGCTACGGCGGCAGCTGCCTGCCAAAGGATATGTCCAGCATCGTCTTCCAGGCGGACAGTTCAAATACGGACGCGACCCTGCTGAAAAGCGTGATCCGCAAGAACGGTATCCTCAGAGATATCCGTCAATCGTAAACGGCGAGCACAACGGAGCGTGTCCGCCGCGATCCGAACAGGAACCGGATCGGAATTTCGGTCCCCCGCCCGCGTCCGTGCCGGGCAGGAGGATAAGCCGTCCGCCGGTCAAGGGTAACGAAAGAAACGGTCTTCGTACAAGCTCAATCTGATTTTTCGAAAAAAGGAAAGACTATGAAAAACATCGAATTGCTGCAGGCAACCGGAATCAAGGATATATGCATTGTCAACTATCAGTTGACTGACGATCGGCGGGTGCGGGAGCTGGAGGCTGTTCTTCAGAAATGCGGTTTCCGGGTTCGTCCGGCCGGGAGTATGAACGGATTGATGCGTCGGTTTATCAGATACAGACTGTCGGAAAGGATCACGAAGTCCCAGAAAATAAAGCGGCGTATCAAATATCTTTTGTTTTCAACGGTAAGAAAGCTGCAATGCGTTAAGAAAGCGGATGGCCGGAATTGCCTGTACTTATTGATCGATCAATTAAAAACCGGCGACGGATGGCTTCACGAAGAGGTTCAGATCCTGCTGGAAAAGCAGGGCCTCGGCGACCGGATCTTTTTATACGATGTAAAAAGCGACAGGATCATGAAGCTCGGGAAGCCTGTTTTGGGATATCTCGAATTTGACGTCTCGGGTCACTGCAATCTGAGATGCAAAGGATGCTCACATTACAGCAATCTTCAGAAGGAACCGGTCTGGGGGGATCTGGACAGATTCAGGGAACATCTGATCCGGCTCCGTGAAGTATTCGACCATATCGAAGTCTTCCGGCTGGTTGGCGGAGAACCGTTCCTGAATCCTGACGTCGGGCAGTTTGCCGCCGCTGTGAGGGAGGCGTTTCCCGACACGACGCTGTACGTTGTGTCAAACGGATTGCTGATCCCGCACGTAAAAGGAGAAATCCTTGATACCATCCGGGAAAGCAATGCTGTCGTGAATATCTCCTATTATCCTCCGACAGTCAAAATGACCGAAAAGATCAAAGAGAGGCTGGAAGAAAGCAAGGTCCCGTATACTTTTTCCAAACCGATCCGGTATTTCCAGTATGAGGTGGGCGAAACCCCGGGGAACGGAACAAGCAACTATCGGCATTGCCCGTTTATTAATTGTCACATTCTGAGCGACGACGGCAGACTGTGCCTGTGCGATCCTCCTATGATGTATCAAAAGAACATGACGCATCTGCACGTGCAAAGAGAGGTCGGCGAAGAATGCTGGACGGATCTTTACAACGTAAAAGACGGATACGAACTGTTGCGGAGACTGCATCGGGAGATTCCGTTCTGCAAGTACTGTCTTTCCCGAAAGAAGATCATGTTCCCGTGGCAAGGCAATTATACGCAGGAGCTGACGGACGAAGAGATGGGCGTACACGGACGGAAAAAGAAATAACCGCACGCGAAGAAATACGGGTCCAATCCGTTACCTGCAATCATTGACCCGGATCGGCTTCAGCATCATGTGTCCCCAGTAATCGTTGCGCCAGTGCTCGCCCTTGACCCCGAATACCTCGGTGTTGCAGATCGTGATCGGGATCATGTTCCGGATGCAATCGCATTTTTCCCGCGCAAAGGAACGATTGCGCTGTATGATATTGATCTCATAGTAATACTGGCCGTCGGCAAGTCCCTCGAGCGGCACGGAGACCGCGATCTCGTTTTTGCCGCGGTGAACTTCAAAGCCTTCCGACTCCGTCTTGCCGATCCGCGTGCCGTCCTGATAGAACAGGATCATCATGAACCGCACGCCGTCAAAGTCATCGGCGGCGTCCAGCGCATAGATAAGATCCAGGGATTCTTCCGAAGAATACACGTTGTTTTCTCTTTGGATCTCCGCCTGTTCAAACAGGACTTTTTTGGAGATCCAGATGGATCTCGGTACATTCCGGAGATCGATCTCCTTTTCAAAGGAAACGCCGCCCGCGTCCATATACCGCGCGATCGCCTCCTCCACCTCGCCGTCAAAAAGCAGATGACCGCGATCGAGCAGAATACAGCGGGTACACAGCTGCCGAATCGTGTTCATATTGTGGCTGACATACAGGATCGTGCGTCCCTGCGCGTTTGAAACGTCGTTCATCTTTCCCAGGCATTTCTTCTGAAACGCCATATCGCCGACCGCCAGGACCTCGTCCATGATCATGATCTCCGAATCGAGATGCGCCGCCACGGAAAACGCGAGTTTCACATACATGCCGCTGGAATACCGTTTCACCGGCGTGTCGATGAACTGCCGGCACTCCGAAAAATCAATGATGTCCTCGATCTTGGCATCGATCTCGCGCTTTGTCATGCCGAGGATCGCGCCGTTCATATAGATATTCTCGCGTCCCGTCAGCTCCCCGTGAAAGCCTGTCCCGACCTCGAGCATGGAAGCAACGCGTCCGTTCAGACCGATCATGCCGGCAGTCGGCGCAGTGACCCGCGAGATCAGCTTCAGCAGCGTGGACTTGCCTGCGCCGTTTCGTCCGATGATGCCGATGCGCTCGCCCGGCGCCACATCGAAGGACACGTCGTCCAACGCGAGAAAGGTCTCGCCGTTTTTGTATTCGCGCGCGCCGATCTTTTTCGTCGGATCCTCTTTTCTGCGAATACGCGCGCCGAACCGCTGCAGCTCGTCCCGGAGCGTCGTTCCGCCGATCTGCCCGAGCATATACTCCTTGGAGATGTGGTCGATTTTGATCATAATCTCTTCCGACATGGATGTTCCTCCGTCGTTATTTTTTCCGCAAGCGCCGCGTCAATTCTCTTTTGAAATACCCCGCGGAAGCTTTCAAAGCCAATGCCCGCGGCAAATAGTGAAAGAACCGACCGACTCTTTTTTTCATCGGCATTTCCGGCGTGAAGGACCGGATGACCGCCTGCTTGATGATCGTATTGTCGATAAACCTTTTGAATTTCTTTCGGTCGTATATCCCGACCCGGTCGTTCGCTTCTATAAGCCTCCGATACCATTCCGTCATTTCGGGACAGATCGGAACGTCGTAATACCCGGATGAAAACCGGAAGTGGCGATCCGCTTCCTCGGCGGTCACGGTTCCGAGCAGATCTCGCAGCAGCTTTCCCTGTATCGTCATGTCGCACCGGATCTGATCTTTCCGAAGCATGCCCGAGACCTGGTTTTTATGCACCCGGCGAAGCAGGAGCGTATCTTTGAGCATGCAGACGCGTCCCGTCTTTCCGACCTCGACCCACAGGCCGTAATCCTGCGCGTAAGGGAGGCTTTCATCGTACTGCAGACCGTGCTTCAACAGCAGCGCATGGTTCAAAAAGGCTGTCGGATGCATCGGTCCGGGGTTGCGGAACAGGGCCGAAATGCGGTACGTTTCCATATCGATATTCGTTTTGGGGGCAGGGATCAGGCGAGTGTCGGCGCCGAAGTTTTTGCAGGCGGATCCGCATACGATCACATCCGGATGCCGCTCCATGAATGCAACCTGTTTTTGAAAGCGGTTTGGAAGCGCGACGTCGTCGCCGTCCATACGGGCAATATATCTTCCCTGCGCAGCGCGAAGGCCGATATTCAGGGATTTGGTTATACCTACGTTTTCGGGATTTCGGATCAACCGTATCCGCTTGTCTTTGAGACTGTTCAGATAGTCAACGGAATTGTTTGTGGAACCGTCGTCAATGATAATGAACTCAAAATCCCCGTACGTTTGATGAAGGATGCTTTCCACCGCTTCCCTTAAGATGTCGGTCGGCGTATTGTATGTCGGCATTACGACGCTGATTGTCAGACTGTTTTGAATCATATGTTGTCCTTTGCTGTATATCATGCTCTGATAAAGCTCATTTCTCAAAGCTGCTTTTCTCAGGGAGGATCGTTTCTAATGCGTTGATCAGTTTTTCCGTAATGCCTTGAAAAGTCGATTCGCTGGCATCATCATTCAGGCAAATCATCTCATATGACCGATTGACGATCCATTTGCACACTTCATCAACGGTTTTGTCATTCAGAGGACTGCTATTCGTGTTTCTTTTTCTGGGATGGAAGTTGCCCTCTGCAATTTGCCACCAGATAGCAAGCCACTGATTTACATCCGTATATTCGCGAAATCTGTGGCGGGACGTTTCTGCCAGCAGTTCCTCCTCTTTGCTCCATATTGTTTCGAACGTTTTTTTACAAAACGGAGATGCAACATGAAATGTTTTGAAACCGGTATAAGAATTCGGAAACAGGCACCTGAGTGCAAGCGACCTGACATTATCATACCAATTGTACTTCATGCTGAAACATTTTCCAAAGCAGCCGCGTTGGCATTTCTTTTTATTAAAATGCTGATTGATGACGCTCAGGTCGTTTACATAGTTCATCTGCCAAGCACCACGGTATCCTTTATGAATTGGCGGAGACTCAGTGAACTGCAAACAAGGGATGCCTTTCTCTGTAAAGAAATCCCGTTTCTTCATAGGACGCAGCACAAATATATCGTCATTGAAATAGATAAAGTGCTCCGACAGATCCTTGATCCGAAACAGATTCATTTCCAAAGCGCTCGAATTGAAACAGGGAAGCGTTCCTTCCGGCATGTAATCCTGATGGCGGACGATGTTCAGCTTCGGGTTCGACGTGTCGAGAAACGGCGGCAGATGCCCCCATGTGACGAAATGGATCTTGCGGAACCACGGCAAAAACCGTTCGACCGAACGGAACCAGTATTGCATTGCCCCGTAATCGCGGAATCGGAAAACCGCCTCGCTTTCCGAAGGCGAGATTGCGCCGTATTTGTGTTTTTCTTCAAGCCAAAGGGGATCGCTCCCATCGACCCACATCACAACCAGATCGACGTCCGGCATATCGTTATCACCTCGCTGCATCATAGTCCGTACAAAAGATCAGATCGTATCCATGAACGTCCGCTCGATCCTGC
>JAEEGI010010884.1_pt1 | contig 19725 bp, 10 predicted proteins | sample 8958751 | NCBI WGS metagenome assembly JAEEGI01 (sample SAMN16246545, study PRJNA631951) | gut metagenome | biome: gut microbiome; feature: rumen; material: KS-attached | host: Bos | place: Iran: Karaj | collected 2018-10 | reverse complement strand
TTAAATATGGAATAGAGTAAAATTAATAATTTAATATAATTATTTGATTTATTTAGTTAGTTGAAAATAAATGAAATAAAATTATTATTTTAAATTAAAAGTTATCAAAATGAAAATTTAAAAACAAAATAAAACTTTCATATAATGCACTACATCTTCTTTCTCCTTTTGTTGAACAAATGAAATAATAGCAATATATAAATTAGATAATATGACCCATTCGAAAATTAAACAATAAATTCCTCCCAAAAACCAATTAATTTGAGTTTTTCTATATAAAGAACAAAATACAGTAACATAGAAAAATGAGAATAAACTAAAAATAAGAATTATAATTTCAGCAATTAATCTTCTTAAAAACATTTTTTTTTTAAAATCATCACACGCTTTATTTTTATCAATAACACCTCTAACTTGTGTTTTTGAATTTAATTTATCTTTTTGTTCTATTGTATAAATAATGATTAATTTAATTATAAATAAACATACCATTGATATTATAATTGACAATAATAATTTGCCATATTCATTTGTTATTGGATAAAAAATATTACTTCTATTTTTATTATATATTCTTCTTTCTATTATTTTTTCTGAATATAATATTGAATTAAAGAAAAATATTTGGAAAATATTAAAAATAAAACAATTACATTTTAAATTCAATGGGAAACAATTTGATAAATTTTTTAAATTAATAATAGGATGTAATTCTTGGATATTTTCACTGAAAATTTGAAAATATGTATTCTTATTATTAGAAGAATCACCATCAGAGTCATATTTACTATTTTCTTGACTAACATTTTCAGAATTTTCCCCGTTGTTTTTTCTCGGAGAATTTCCTATATTTCCTCCAACATTATCATTATTTATATTATTCTCTCTAATTTGGCTTTGACCTACATTTATATCATTTGGATGAAGTGTACTTTGCCTAATTTCAATCTTTTCTTTAAATGCTTTATCATTATTTTTTAAATCAGGACCGATTCCTTTAAATGAAATTTTATTTTCATTTAACCAAAATATTATTTCAATAATAATTCCTAATATTATTAATATTAAATGAATCCAAAATCCAATATTCATCTCAATTTTTACATAATTTACACATCTAAAACATAAATATTTTTCTATTTTTTCATTTGAAATATTTAAAACACTTTCTTTTTGAATATATGAATAATCTAAACTTTGTTTATATTTACATTTCATTTTTATTTTATTAAAATCTAAATCTATACTATCATAATCACAATCTTCACTAATAAAAGATTTATTTTGATAAATTTGAGTTCTTCTATATTTTTGAGTTAAATCATAATTTAAATGTAGAATCATTTCTAAAAATATCAATATTCTCAAAATATCTATTTTTTTCAATATCAATATTTTCTTTTGTGAAAGGAAAATAAACAGTTAAAATTTTACAATTATTTAAATCATATGGAATAACTTCATAAATATTATATTTATAAGCTTTAGTAAGAGAAATAGGAGAAGCATAAGTTGTATCATATAATAAAGTACTTTTTTCAGAAGGTAAAATTACACTAATAAAAATAATATCTTCATCTAAATTTGACACACAAGAAGTATAATCAACATACATTAATTCATCATTTTTAATAATTTGATCTTTGATTTGATAATAACTTTTAATTGTCCATCTTTGATAATATAAACTTCTATATTTATTATAATCTGTTGTTGCCATATTTAAATTATAAATCCCTGATTTAATATCATCTAAAGTAATTTGATAATATAATTTAGAAGCTTTTTCTATTAAATCATTTATTCTTTTTTTTTCTTCTTCTAGATTAATGTTTATTTCTCCATTATTTTCATCTTGTAAATTTCTTAGTCTTCTTAAAGAAGATATTTGAATTTTACTAGAAACTAAATTTGTTGCAAGATCAAAAAATTCTAAAATATTAGCATTTAATTCAATAATTCCATCAATCATTTTATTGATCATATTAACACAAACATTCATTAATTTATTTATTTTATCACTATTTTTATATAAATCTTCAACAATTTTAGGATTTTTAATTAAAATAGAAATTTCTCTTATTTGTTTAATGATATCTTCGTCGTCTAATAAATAATAAATATCACCATTTTTATCTTCATAACTTTTATATTTCTCTTCATCTTTAAAAGAAGATTTAGGAGTTAAAAAATCATCAATTAAATCATTAGTAATATTTATTGCATTTTCTAAACCTAATTCACATTTTAAACCATAATAATTTTCAGTGCAATTACAATAAGCTTCATTATTTTTTATAAAACAATTACCATTATTTTGGCAATCATAATTATCACAATTTGAAGCAGTAGTATCTTCAAATATATAATTTCCTAAATTCATACAATTTTGATCTCCACCATAATCAATGCAAAAACCATCTTTTTCAACTTTATTATTTATTGAACAATTATAACAATTAATTGAACTTCATAATATCTTCCAAAACCTTTAGAACATTCAAAAACACATTCTTTTGTTTCTTCTTGAATAAATACTGCTCTTGTTGTTTTATACTTTGACAATCTAAGTAACATGAATTATGTCTTTTAAATAAATAATTATTTCCACAATTTTCTACACATTTATTACTTTCTGCTGCTTTATATGGAGTCAAAGAATTATAATTTGAACATGAAGAACATGTAACTTTACTATTTTTAATAGTATATATTTCTCCTTGTTTATCACATGATATGTAATTAATTTTTGAGTTTATAAATTTATTTATATTACTTGGATCTCTTATAACTAAAGAATGATTATCATTTTTACCATAAATATTATAAACAAAATATAATGAATTTGAAGATAAATCTATATTATAATAATTATATAAAGTATGTGGAAATAATGTTTTATAAGCACCTAAATTTGCTAAAGCATTTATTCTATCTGATAAAGAATTATATGGTATTAATGTTATATAAGTATCATCACCTTCATCTTCACTTTTATAAGTTTGATAAATATCATTATTATTTATTGGGAAAAATTCTTCTAATGAATTTTTTGGATAAAATGTAATTCCTAATTTACAAGGTAATTCTTTATTATTTTCTATATAAAATTTTATTAATAAATATAAGGATGATGATAATATATTTGATTGATTTATTTCTAATCCTATTCTACATTGATCAAATCTACAATAATATATTGAAAAGAATTGATTATTTGATTCTGATATAATTTTTGTTATTATATTTTGAAAATATGTTGGGGCTTTAATATCTAAATAATTGTTATTTTTATTTAATATTAATGAAGATATTGATGTAGAAATAATTTTATCTGGGATTTTTATATAATGAATATAATAATATAGTGTTTTTATATCATTGATTATTTCAATGTGATATTGAGAAATTTCTGTTATTGAAATATTATTATTTGGAAATGTTAATTCATTATTAGTTCTGTTAAAAGAATAATTAATTTCTTTTCTTTCTTCTTTTGTCAAATCATCTTTCACAAAATAAATTTGTTTCATTTGATTCATATGGAAGTTTTCATTTTTATTGAATTGAATTTTTATTTCAGAAAGAGAAAATTCTGATGATTTAATTATAGGTGAATAATCACTAATATCAAAATTTGAATTATAAACTAATAAGGGAATAATTACGAAATAATTATTATATTGTATTTTAATGAAATAACTTCCTAAATTAATATTTGAAGGAATATTTAATAATTTTAAATTATTATAATTAGTAATATCAATTTCATTTGTTAATGAACTTCCAATTAAAAAAATTTGAATATTATTAATATTATTTTCATCATTAAATGAAATTTCTATTTTTTCTTTATTTTGAATATCATATTTTATTATTTCTGAAATAGGAATGAAATTAGGAGAATTCTTAATTTCTATTATTGAAGTTTTAATGAAAGAAGAACATTGATCAATATAATTTATAATATAATTTCCACTTTCTAAAATTTCATCATTTACTTTACATAAAATTGAATTAGGATTATCTAAAATAGATTCACAAATACAATTAATTTTAATATTATCTTTGAAAAGTATCACTTCAGAAATTTCAGTTTTTTCATTAAATTGAATTATAAAATATTGAACTCCATTATAATTACTGAAAATTGTTCCAATAATATTATTAACTTCTTTTTCATGTGTAATAATTAAATATTCATTTAAATTTGTTCCATTAAATTTAATCATATATTTTCCTTCATTTAAATTTTTTGTATTTATTGTATATTTATAATAATAAAATGAATCTTCTATTATATTATTTGAATATGAAATTGAATTTGAAATTTCTTCATTTGAATCAATATTAATTAATTTAATTGATAAATTATTTATGTTATTTATTTCACTTGAACTTATTAATGTAAAAATTGAATTTATTTTAGTTTGTAAAGATTGACATTTATTATCATCTAAATAATATTTTAATGTATGTAAAACAATATCATTATAATAATTTATGTAATAATCAAATCCAAATTCAACTAAATCTAAATTACAAGAAAACAAATTATTATCTTTTTCTTTACATTCCAATTCTATTTCAATATTTTTGTTAACTAAATAAAAGTTTTTAACATAAGAATCTTTTGTTTTGATATCAAAAGAAATTTTATCATAATTATTATTTGAAAAAATATAATTTGGTGAAATTGAATGTATTTGATCAAAATTAATAATAGTACTTAAATCCCCATTAAAAGAATTAATTTTAGATCCATCATATAATTCAATAGTTTGAATATATATTTCTTTAGAAAGTGTATTTTTTGTTAATTCAATTGAAGCTGAATTATCACTCTGATAATTAATTTCATTATAATTAAATTCTTTATAATTTGACTCATTTAAATTATCAATTACTTTTATCTTTATAATATTATAAATATTAAAGGATTGACTTGTTGAAATAATTGTAAATATTCCTTTTCCTTTTCTAGAAATTTGAGCAATGATTTGATAATCAATTTTATTATTATTTGTTGAAACTAAGCCTAATTTATTTGAATTATATTTTAATTCATAACTTTCTTTTATTGGTAAATTCACTTCAAAATCACATATTAAAAATGAATTTATTTTTTTACAAGATTTTAAATTTGTATTATCAATTGAAAATAAATTATTTAAAGATTCATCATAACAAAATAAAGTCATATTCGCTATTATTATTTTATTATTATAAATTAAAGAATTTAGTGTAATATCTGTTATTGAAAAATCATATTTATAAAGTAAAACATCATTTTCTACTGAATCACTTCTTAAAAATTCTATAGAATAATCATTATTTGAAGCTATATTTTTAGGTAAATTTATATATTCATTATCATTTGAATATAAAATTTCAGAATAATGTAAATTTGAAGAAGATAATTTATATGTTATATTGGTATTCCTAACATTAATTGTTTTAAATTTCAAATTTAATATATCAAACATAACATGACATTTTTTTATATTTTTATCAATAAAATAACTTTCATCCACAATAAAAATTTGGTCACTAACTGGTTCATTCATATTATTAGTATTATAAATATTATAAGTTCCACTATATGAACTTTCAAAAATGTAAGTATTTGACCAATAAGAAGTTAAATTCTTACAATCTTGTTCATTATTCCTCTTTACACATAACATATTTAGAATATCATTAACTGTAATTGAAATAAAAGACTTTCTTTGAATTGTTAATTTATAAATATAATGGTTAATAATTAAATTTTGATTATAATAATTTTCAATTATTTCTACAATATAATTTAAAGGTATTTCATTGTTAACTTCATAAATTTGAAAAATATAATTTCCTGATTTACTAAAATCAAATATTGTTTTATCTGTAGTATAAACAATAATGATATATTGAGATAAAGAATAATCTAATAATATATTATTATATGTTATTTTTTCAATTTGAGATTCTTGAATTGGATTTTTTAAAATAATTCCAATTTCATTTATATTATTTGACTTAAAGAATCTTTGTTTATTTTCATAAAGAGAAATATTATTAGAAACAATTAATGTCATTTTACTTAAAAAAGAAGGAATTTGAGTATTATAAAAAAATACTCTTATTCTATAAACACCAATCAATTCTTCAATTTTATATTGATTGAATATTTTAATATATATTATATTATTATGTTCTTTATCTAAAATTGGATTATTAATACCATATGAATTTATAATACCAGTTTTATAATCTTCAAAATCAATTGACAAAATTGAGTTCTCGAATTTTTGAAGAAATCGTAATGTTATAATTATACCTTTATCATCATTTATATTCACATAACTAGGATTAATACTTAATAATTTTTGAGCATTATCATTATATACATCATAATTTTTTATAGAAAAAGTATTTTTACAAATATTTTCATAATAAGCATTATAAGCTCCTTTTTCAATATTATCTTCATTACATTTAAAAGTATCTTTATAAAGTTGACAATTTTTAACATTTAATTTTTTAAATTGATATTTTGAATAAATATATAATTGATTGATATATTGAGCAATATTATCTATAACTTTCCCTGATTTTGTTGTAATTTTGATATTTAAAACTGATTTATAAAAATTAGTTACTTGTCCTTCTTTTAATCCATTTTCTATTGTAATTATGTATTTTTCATGGTAATTAATTGAAATAATTTCTATTTTATTATTATCAGGCTCTTTGAAAAAAATATCATTTTTTCCATAACTAAAATTATTTGGGTAAATTGTATAATTTCCATCATCTTCTTTTTCTAATTTCATATCATTTAAATAAACTTCATATGGATAATTAAAAACACTTAAATTATAATAATTTATTATCATAATCTTCCATAATACAATTTTCACCATCAAAGTCAAATAAAATAAAAGAAAAGAATATTTTTGTAAAGTATTTTCAAATTCATTATAGGTAAAATTTATTATTTCATAATTATCAGGAGATGAAATATCACATTTAACAATATTACCTTCAAAATAACATTTATTTGTTAATTTATTATTAATAAATATTTTATTTAAAATGTCTTCTTTTAAATTTTCTGTAGGATTTGAAATATTAAAATCCAATTCAATGGCTTCTAAATTTCTTTCTTTACTTAAAATTTGATATTTTTTCTTTAATTGGAATAATTTTGGTTTATTCTCGTATATAATTTTTTGGTTAAAATTTCTTCTACAAATTTCTGAAGGTGAATACGTACAACTTTCACCTATATATTTTAAAATTAAATCATTATTATCTATCTCTGGAATATGAATTTTAATATAGTCTTCTTCAAAAGTAATATTTTCTTTAGTAAAATTATAATCTTTATTATTCTTATTAATAATTATTTCAGTTATATAAGGAAGATAATAATCATTAGATTTAATAATTAAATTTGATTTACCAGTAATTTGAATATAGTAAAAATCAGCATTTATAAGGTCTTTTGATATAAATATTTTAGCAATATTTAAATTATTATATTTAACATCATAATAACCATATTTCTTTTCGTCTTCAATTTCTTGAGGAATAATAATAGAAATATATTTATTATCTTTAAATAAAAATTGATCTTTTTTACTTATATAATAACTTTCTTTATTATTTTTACTATTCATTATTATTAAATCAGAAATTTTATCAATTGTATTTAGAATTTTAATTTCCCTTAAAGATAAATAATATGAGTTTAAAAATTGAAAATCAGAAAAAATTATATCTTGTTTATATAATAAACTGTTAGTTTCATATTCTACAATTACTAAATAATAATTTTCATTTGAAGTTAATTTTTTCATATCATTAGAATATAAATCATAATTATTTTCTCCAAATTTATGAGAAAAATAAATAATAGGTTGTAAATTTATATCTCCAATAAAAACTTTAATTTGATAATTTCCTTTTCTTGCAATATTAAGAGAATAATTTTGAGAGAGTAAAATATTTCTTCCAGGAGGCAAAAAAACAATAAAATCAAGGAAATTTTCACCTACTATTATCTTTTTATTTAAAATATTAAATTTTATATTATCATCAAACAATGTATAAGATAAAAAGTAAGTTCCTACTTTTTCTAAATTTAGATTAAACACTTTTTGATTTTCACTATTATCATTTCCATAAACTTTATTATATTCAGAAAAATCTTCATTATCTAATCTAAAATAAAGATATTCAATTTTTGAAGAAAAATCACCTTCAATTGTAACAATTGGATTTCCAAAATATTCCTTATTATAATAAACATTATCTATATTAATATTAATATTTTCATATTCTCTTTCTAATTCATATAATTTAGACATTCCAATATCATTATATAATAATAAAGTATAATTTTTATCTGGATAAACAATTAAATTTAAAGAAATATAATTAGTATAATTATCTATATTGACAGTAAATTTATTATTATTATTATTATTTAAACTATAAACTATTGTTTCACCTTCGTTGTCCATAATTTCTATTTTTTCAATCGATTCTAAATTAATATCTTTAGAAGAAATAATTATTTCATTTTCCCCTGTTTTTAATTTTGGTTCAATTATAAAACTAGAATTTTCAATTGGAACATTAAAAAATATATAAGATATTGTATCATTGTTTTGTAATATATAATATAATCCATATAAATTTTCATTTGATTCTATATCACAAATTATTTGTTTTTTTGATAATAAATTACAATTTAATTTATATTTCATTTCATTATTAAAAATTAATAAAGTTTTTAATAAGCAATCTGCATTTAAAATTATTGTTTTACTTGAATATGTTATTTTATTTGTTGAAACCCATCTGTAAAAATAATTGTATCTTTATATAAATAATTATCAATTAAATAATTTTCATCTATTGAACTTTGATCCATTATATTTTCATCAATGGAATAAAAATATATATCTTTTGTTTCTGGATTATTATTATTCATTAAATAAAATGAACAATCATTTTCATTACAAGTTAAATTTTGAGAATCAAAAAAATAATATTTAATATAATTTTCATTTATATTTTTCTGTTTTTCTATTTTATAATGAACTGCTTTTTGATAATAAACACATTGACTTTCAGGTTGAATTATAGTAAAAATATCATTAATATTTTTTTTCACACTTATAATTTTATCATACTCAATAAGACTATTATCTTTCTTTAAATAAGTAATTTTATAATCTCCTATTTGATTGATTGAATAAAAATATTTTCGAATATTATTTATTGTTTCAACGATTCTAATTTGTTCTTTATTTATATAAACTTTAACAGGGAAATCATATTTTGAATTTTCATAATAAAAATAAAATTTAATAGGATTATCATTCTTAGAAAATATATAATAAACTTTTTCAATTCCTATTTTTGAGTCATCAATATTATAAATAATTTGATAATCTAATTGAATAATTTTTCCACATTTATTTTTATAATATAAATATAAATTTTCATTATCATAATTATTACAAATTAAAGTTTGATAATCATTTTTTATAGTACAATATTCATAATTTCTTTCTTGATTTCCATTCCATAAAAAAAAACTTTCATTGTTTAATTCATTTCTAAATTCAGAAATACTATTTGAAAATTTAATTTCAATTGACTTCTTTTTATTTTCTTCATTTATTCTAAAAATTCTATTAATTAAAGTAGGTAATTTTACAATTGAGTAACCTATATAAATTGATTTTATTTTATTATTTTGATAAAAGATTTCTGCAATTCCATTATTTTTTATATTTTCTTTTTTAATATAAAAAGGGATTAAAGTGTAATCAAAAGTATTATTTTCAATTTCAATATTATTTTTAATAACTAAACTTTCATCGTTATTATATAAAACTTTAATTTCATTTTTATTTAAATTTAAAGGGAAATATAAATTAATAAAAACATCTTCTAACTTATCAATATTATTATAAATATCTTGACAATCATTTTCAAAATCAACTCTTATAATATTTAATGTTGTAACATTTGTATATTTTTTTAATTGAGTTTCTAAAACTCCAGGTTCAGATATTGGAGAAATAACTTTATATGATTTATTATCATTATTTTCAATACAATTAAATTGAATTGTTGATTTTAAATTCATTGGATTTTGAAAATTACTACAAAAAGCAGTTCCATATAATTTAAAAGCTTCTTCATTTTTAAATATTAAATTAGTTGTTGAATATTCTAATTTTAAATTAATATATCCTATAATTACATAATTAGGAGAAAAAATAATTTCATCTAAATTATAATTTATTAATATATTATTATTATCCTTAAAATTACTTCCATTTATTGAAATTGAATTTTCGAAATTTTCATCTGGAAATAATTTCCTTTGTAATTGAATTAAATAATAAGAATAACCAAAATCATATTTTAAATCAAAGAATAAACTTTTATAATCATCAGAAATAGATATTAAATTATCTTCATTTTCATTTCTAATTAATTGAATCAAGATAAAAATCCTTATTTGGATTTGTTAAAGTTACTTCTTTATATTCTATAAATTTATTGTTTTATTTAAAATTGATATTTCAAATTCTGCTTCATCAATCTTTTTAGAAGAAAAAATATTATCAATTATTTTCCATTAAAAAAATAACTGTTTCTTCATAAGAAGAAATTCTTTCATTAAAATAACAATAATAATTTTTATCATTTATATTATAATCTGATGTTTTATTACAAGTAATTTGAGTTTCATTCAATTGAAATTTTTCAGGTAAAAAATTACAATCACATTTAAATATAATTTTATTTAATTGTGGATAAAAATATTTATCAAAAGTTATTTTAGTAAATTGAATTTTTTTTTCATAAAGAATATCATCATCTTCATCATTTTCAATAATTCTTAAATAAGAATTTAAAGAAGGATTTATTTCTTGATTAAGTGTATAAACATTATTATTTTTTTCAAAGTAATATTTTTTATCAATAACAATTTGAATATTATCAGTTGTAAAAGTATTTTTAGGAATTAAAGTATATGTAACATGTTCTTTATTCGAATAACAAGGAACATTTCTTGATATTTCTATGTTAAAAAAATCATCTATTGAATTTAAAATTCCTACTTTTTGATTTAATTTCATTTCAATTTTTTCATTTTTTTCTGTGTAATTATATTTAAATGAATAAATTCCATTTTCCTTTAATTCACAAACAAATAAAGAATAAGATATATTTTTCCAAATAGAATAATCTTTTTCATTTTAAGTTGAATATAAATTTAAATAAGAGTTTATTCCATTAGCACTGTGAAATTAAAGGTAATTAAAAATTGAAACTGAAATTACTTTTGATTTTTGGTTTGATATAAATAAGTTCTTGAAAATTTGGTTGTTATTTCTTCTTTTGAGAATGAAATTAAAAACAAAAATAAATTTATTAATAAATTCATCATTTTTATTATTTTTTTAATTTTTCTTCAAAAAAAAAGGACAAAATTTATACATTTAATCCAAAATTCAATCAAAAACACATTCATAAATTTATATTAAAAATAAATAAATTAAAATTATTAATTTTCTTCAAAATATAAATTCTAAAATTAAAAAAACGTTAATAAATAAAAAAAAATACTAAAAATAACAATAAAATATGTTACCTAAATTTATTACTGATTTTCGTAAAGAAGATTATGAATATATGATTCGTTTATGGAAAATATCATTTAATCATAAAAGATATTTGATTCCTGCAATGATAACATTAATGATAATAACATTTGAAAATTTACTATATCCAATTTTATTTGGAAAAATAGCAAATTTATCTTCAAATAATTTTGAAGAAATAATGAAAAATTTAAATAAATATATATTATTTGGTATAATATCAACATCAATTTTAACAATTGATCATATTGTTTCTGATTTATTTATCATGGATATAAGAAAAAATTATTATAAAAGTTTATTATTAAAAGATATTGAATTTTATGATAAACATAGAACAAGTTATTTATTTGATATTTTAATAGGAGTATTTCAAGATTAAAAAATAGTTTATTATTAGAATTTACTAAAATGGTTAAAGAAACTTTTCATTTAATAAGAGCTATTTTTGCAATGATTTATGTATCATTTCGCTTAACATGTTTATTAATTTTTATAATTCCAATATTATATTATTTAAAAAAATTCACTGATAAATTAAGAAGAAAAGAATATGATAAAATAAATCATTTTCAATCTTCTTCTCATAATATGGTTTTAGAAAGTTTAGAAAATATAAAAATAGTAAAAAGTTTTTCAACAGAAAAAAAAGAATATGAAAAATATTCAAAAAGATTAGAAGAAATGTATAAATTAGAACATAATATTTTAATTAAAACTGAAATAATGGATAATTTAGGAAGAGGAATATTTGTATTAGGCTTAATTATAGTTTTTAAAATAGGATATACATGGTTAAAAGATGATCAAATAACAAAAGGAAATCTAACTTCATTTGGGATTTATTCATATATATTATATCAAACTTTTTATCGTTTTGGAGCATTTAAAAACAGAATAACAAATAGTATACTTTCTGCAGAAAGATTATTTAAAATTATAGATTATAAACCAACAATAGATTGTAAAGCATTTGATGAAAAAAATTCAGGTTTAATAAGAAATTTAGAAGGTAATATAACATTAAAAAATATTAATTTTAATTATCCTTCAAAAAAAGATGTTCAAGTGATTAAAAATTTAAATATTAATATTAAAACAGGAGAAAAAATAGGAATAGTAGGTTTAAGTGGAAGTGGAAAATCAACAATAATTAATTTATTAGAAAGATTATATGAAATAAATGAATGTAAAAATTCAGAAATCTTATATGATAACATAAATATAAAAGAATATAATTTAAAAAATTTTCATGATCAAATAGGTTATGTAAATCAAGAGCCATCATTATTAGATAAGTCAATATTAGAAAATGTAACATATGGAATAGATAAATATAATGAAAATGAAGTAAAGAAATATTTATTAATGTCAAAAGCAGATTTTGTATATAATAAAAATTTATTTCCTAATGGAGTAAATACTATTGTTGGTGAAAAAGGAAGTAAATTATCAGGAGGACAAAAACAAAGAATTGCTATTGCAAGAGCATTAATTAAAAAACCTAAAATATTAATTTTAGATGAAGCTACTTCTGCTTTGGATTCTAAAAGTGAATTTGAATTACAAGAAGAATTAAATTTATTAAATAAAGATATGACTATTATTATTGTTGCTCATAGATTAAGTACCATTAAAAATTGTAATATTATTCTTGTTGTTGATAAAGGAGAAATCGTTGAAATGGGAAATCATCGTCAATTAATAAAACTTAATGGAGTTTATAAAGAGTTAATGGAAAAACAAATTGGGGAAAAAGAAAGTTTGGACATCAAATAAATGAAATGGAATTTTTTGTTTTTCTTTATTTTTTTTTTTTTTTTTTTTTTTTGTATATATTTAATTAATTTTATTTATTTATATAAAGATATTTAAAATTATACTTTTACTTTTATTTTTTTTTGAATATTTAATTTATTTATAATTTAATTGAATTTATAAAAGTCAAAAATTCCTTTTTAAATATATTATTCCTTAAATCTTGATTTATTGGAATCAATATTTCTCCTGTGATTATTTTTTTAACTTTATTTAAAATTTGTAAAACTTTTTCAATTGCATTCAGTTGTTTTATTTCTTGTTTTTTAATTGAATTATGAATAATTTGTTTGATTTTTTTTTTCAAAATTGAAAAAATTAAATTTTTATAAAAACTGATTATCATATATTTAAAAGACTCAAAATACTTTTCTTTAACAAATAATTTTTTTTTCTCTGAATATATTGTAATATCAAATTCATCTAATAATTCATTAATAAATTGAAATACTTTTTCATCAAAAGGATTAAACAAAAAATAAGTAATAAGGAATTTTAAATAAGTTAAAATTAACTTTTCATCTATAAATTTAAATTTTTCAATTAAGAAAACTTTTTTTTCTTCTCCTATATATTCATCATTTGTAAAATTTTGGTAATTTTCTAAATAATAAATTTCAACCATTTCTTTAAATTTTTCAATCAAACCAAAATTTGAAAAATTAATATCTACAATTAAAGAAAATTGAATAATATTATCTTTTTCAGATTTTTCTTCATCTAAAGGAGAAATTAAAGAATTATAATAATTAAATTTATCTCGATTATTTTTCAAATAAATATTAATATATTCATTTTTATAAATTAAATCTTTTAAATCTTTCAATAACATTTTTAGAGATAAAAAATCAAGTAAAAAATCATAGAAATTAAAAGAATTATTTTTAATTAAAGGAATAGCTCTACATAAATTTTTAATAAATAAATTAATTTCCAGTTTTCCTTCAAGAAAATATTCAATTAAAGATTTATAAAAAATAATTTCACCGCAATTCATAAATCTATTTTCATTGCTAAAAGTTTGAAGATTCATTATTGCTTTTGTATATTGTTTTGTTCTTACTAAAAAAATGGCATAATCAATTATTATTTCATAATCTGCTTTTCTTGTTAAAACATTATCTAACATATCATTTATTATTGGAATTATATTTTCTTGCATTTTTTCATTTATACTTAATTTTTCTAATAAGGAAAACACAAATATTGCACATTTATATTTTAATTTTTCTGTTATTTTAGAATGAATTAATTGAATTAAAAGTTTTAAACAAAAAAATGGATTTATTGTTTTACTATTATATTCTCTTAATAAAAGTTTATATAATGAAGAATAAAATTGATTTAATAAAATTCTGTCTTCAACAATTGATTCTTTTTTAATTAATTTATTTTCCATAATTTAATAAAAAAAGATAATATGAATTTAATATTATTTTTTATATAATTTATTGAAAAATGATTATGGAAAATTTAAATAAAGTTCAAAATAATCAATATAATAATTATTCAAAATCTTTAAAAAATATATATAGGAAATTAATAGAAGAATTTGAATCTCATTTATTACCTGAAAATAAGAAATTAGCAATGTTTGATTATTTAAAAAATAATTGTGATATTAATTTTTCAAATGATGTTATTCTAATTTTAGAAGATTTTAATTCTATTATTTCACAAGCAATTCAAGCTATAAGAAGTTTATTAAGTGAAAATGAAAGATTAGTTGAAAGTAAAAATTTAATTAATAATATTTCTGATTATTATAATAAAGTAAATAATAATGAAAATTTTAGTGAGCATAATTTAAATAATGGAAATAATAATTATAATTATGATTACACAAATTTTAGTCATAATAATAATAATAATAATAATTTGAATAATTATAATTATGATTATTCAAATAATAATAATTTCAATGATTTTAATTATAGTAATAACAATACTTTTAATAATGAAAATAAAAAAGAAAATGAAAACACTCAAAATCCTTTAAATTTTAAATATGGGAAAAATATGGAAATGATTAATAATGAACCTTTAAAAAAACCTATAAGAGAACAATTAAAAAAAATGTCAAAAGAAACTCCTAATAATAATATTCAAAATTTAAATAATTTTAGTAACTCAAGTAAAAATTCTTTAAGAATGGTTTTAAATGGTCAAATTCCAATAAATGAAAATAATAAAACTAATGAAAATAATATAAATAATAATAATATAAATGAAATGATTTCTTTAACAAAAAGAAGAGAAATGGAAATTTTAAAAGTTACAAATGAAATATTAAAATTAATAGAAATTGCAAATGCGAAAAAAAATTATTTAGTTGAAAAATATATTAATTCATCTTCAAATAATTATGAATCTGATTATAAAGAATTTATTGATAGAATTATTAATTATAAATATGATATTTTGACTTTAAATAATATTTTAAAAGATTTAAATGATTTTTCTTCAATTATTCCCAATTATCAATTAAATAAAAAAAAAGAAAATAAATCTTATTCGAAAGAAAAAGTAAAAAATCCAATCATTGAAAATAATAATTTTTATGAAAAAAATGAAGATTTTAAAAATAATTTAAGAAAATATTCTTCTAATAATTCAGTTAATAAGAAACCTTTTATAAATGCAACAAATCCTTATAGTCATTTATTTTCTTAAATAAATAACTTTTTTAATTTTTAATTTTACAAAAAGATTTTTTTTAATTTAAAGTTTAATATTATAATATATTATTTTATTATTTTATATTTAAATGGAAAATGAAATAAATATTTTTACCGACAAAGGATTAATAGAAGAAATAACATTTGAAAAAACAAAATTATATTTGGAAAGATTAAAAAATAATGATATGGATAATATAAAAATTTTATTAAATAATATTTATATTCAAATTGAGCAATCATATATAATTTCAGATATATTAAATAATGAAATTTTAGAGAAAAATAAATTAATTGTTATTCTTATTGATATTTATTTAAATGAAGACAATGAAATAAATGAAAGTATAATAATTGAAACTATATATCAATTACAATATAAAATAATGATTAAAAGAGAATATTTTTATTTTATTTGTCAAAAAATAAGAAAATATATTGAAGAAGGAAACAAAAATGAGAATTTTATTATAAAATGTATTAATATATTTACAATTTTTTTTTTAGGAAAACAACTTAATTTAAGTAATATTTCTGTTTCTGATAGTTTATTTATAGAAAAAACAAATGTAATTTCTGAATTTGAAAATTATAGATTAATTCCTAAAAAATTAACATTTGATTATTTTAGTTTTTATAATTTAAAAGAAGGATTAATTCTTAATGAAATTTCAAATTTTTCTTTAAATAATTCTTTCTTTACAATTATTTTTAAAATAGAATCATATAAAAATTTTTCTCTTTTAATTATTGAAATTAATGATTTATTAAATTTGGATATTTCAATTCAAAATAAAGAACTAATAATAAAAGTTAATGAAAAAGAATTTTCATTTATGAAAGAAAAAAAAATTAAAGTTAATAAATTTTATGTTTTAGAAATACAATTTTTAATTTCTGATTACACAGATTTAAATAATATTTCTCAAAATAATTTTAAAGTTGAATTAAAAAGTGAAAGAAAAAATAAATCAGAAGAATTGCCTAAAAATATTTTTGTGAAAGAAGATAAACAAAAGAGTAATAATGATAATAAATCATATAAAATAACATTATTAAAAAATTTTAGTGGATTAGTAAAATCAATATTTTTTTCAAAAACTAAAATAAATAATAATGAATCTTTATTTGATATAACAAATTATTTAAATTATTATTTGATAATATCTCCTTTATCATATAATAATAATATTATAATTGATCCCATAAATAATTATCAAATTGAAATAAAAGATACTTTTTTAAATCAAATAATAAATAAACAAAATAATTTTTCTTTTATAGAAAAAATAGAAATTCTTCTTCCAATTTTAGAAATAATATATTTAAATAATTTCGAAAATGCAGCTCAAAGTTTATTTGAATTATTTGATTTAATGTTTTTTCAAAAAAAGAAAAAAAAAAATTTTAAAAAAGTAAATAAATATATTAAATTAATAAATAAATTTATAGAATTTTCAAATATAAATTGGATAAGAGAATCAAATATTAAAAATGATGAATTTTTAAGTTTGTTTTTATTAAAAAATATTAATGAATATTCAAAAGAAATTTGTGAAAAGATTTTTGAAAAGATTGAAAAAAAAAATGTAATTTCTCAACAAATTAAATTATGGCTTTTTTATGGTGGAAAAGGAGATTTTATAAATTTAAAAGATATTATTTTCCCAAAATTAGTTACAAAAATTTTAGAAAATGAAAAAAATCTGAAAGATATTTTTTATTTATATAGTAAAAATCCAAACAGTTTTCTTTTTTTATTTTTACTTATAACTTTTCAATCAAAAGAATGTTATAAATATTATGATTTAATTAGAAAAAATAAATATTTTTATTTATTATATTTTTATTTTCAAAAGGGAAAATTTAATGATTTATTTATAAATGATAATATAACTAAAAACCAAATTACAAGAATTTTAATTCAAGTTTTAAATCAACTTTATCCAACAAAAAATGACCTTAATCAAAGTTTGAATGATCCATTTATAAAAAATGAATTTTTATATATTTTAAAACCCTTATTAAAAGAAAATATTAATGATAATGAAGATAATAAAGATTTTAATTTATTTAAATATATTGAAGATTTTATTGAAAAAGAAAATATAGAAACTATAAATAAAGAACAAGATCAACCAATAACTTTATTTTTACCAAAAGAATTTAATATGAAAACAGATTTAATTCATTCATATAAAGAACATTTAAAATATTGTAATTTTTATAAAAAAATAAAGAAAAGATTATTTTTTTGGAATGGACCATATTCGAATTATGATATTTTTTTTGATCAAAATAAAGAAAATGTTTTAGAATTAAAATTTAAATTATCTAATCATTTAACTCAAGAATTATCACTTCCTTTATTAGTTCCTATTGCAAATATAGATGATTATCTTCCTATTTTTAGTAAATTTAAAAAGGAAAAAATGTTTAAAAGTTCTTTTGATAAAATTTATAAATTAAATTTATATCCTTTTTATAATTTTTATGATAAATTTTCAATCAATTTTTTTAATTTTGATAATCAAGAAAATAAATCTGATTTTGAATATAATGTTTGTCATATAAAACCACTTATTCATGATAAAGGTTTTATAGAAATTAATAAAAAAAATATTCTTTTTTATAGTTATCCTTATTATATAAATAATAATGACAATGAAAATTTTGATACAGAAAGAAAAAGTTGTTATGGTTGTTTATTTAATTTAAAAGAAAAAAATTCGAAAATATTAAGATATAAAAAAATAAAAATTAATAATATAAAATATTATATTGTAAGAAAATATTTATTTGAAAAAAATGCAATTGAAATATTTACTAATAATAATAAATCATATTATTTTCGATTTCAAAATGTAAAACAGAAAGATAATTTCATTGAAAAAATTAAAGAAATTAATAATCAAATTGTACAATTTACTAAAAATAAATTTGTAGATCAATGGAAAAAAGGATATATGTCAAATTTTGAATATATAATGAATGTTAATATATTAGGAAATAGAAGTTATAGAGATCTTTCTCAATATCCTGTTTTTCCTTGGTTAATTAAAGATAATGATATTATTTTAAAAGAAGATATTGAAGAAATTAAAATTGATGAAAAATTAAATAATGATTGTGGTGATGATATTCAAAGAAAAATAAATTTAAAAATAGAAGAAAACAAACTCGAAGAAAAAAAAGAAGAAATTAAATTAGAAGAAAAAAAAGAAGAAGTTAAATTAGAAGAAAAGAAAAAAGACAATAAATTAGAAGAGCAAAAAGAAGAAAATAAACTCGAAGAAAAAAAAGAAGAAGTTAAATTAGAAGAAAAGAAAAAAGACAATAAATTAGAAGATCAAAAAGAAGAAAATAAACTCGAAGAAAAAAAAGAAGTTAAATTAGAAGAAAAAAATGAAGAAAATAAATTAGAAGAAAAAAAAGAAGAAAATAAATTAGAAGAAAAAAAAGAAGAAAATAAATTAGAAGAAAAAAAAGAAGAAAATAAATAAGAAGAAAAAAAAGAAGAAATTAAATAAGAAGAAAAAAAAGAAGAA
>JAEEGI010010883.1_pt1 | contig 19725 bp, 19 predicted proteins | sample 8958751 | NCBI WGS metagenome assembly JAEEGI01 (sample SAMN16246545, study PRJNA631951) | gut metagenome | biome: gut microbiome; feature: rumen; material: KS-attached | host: Bos | place: Iran: Karaj | collected 2018-10 | reverse complement strand
TGCGCCCCCGACGAGGTGGTCGAGAACCTGGAGGAACTGGAAGACGACGGCGAGATCTACGAATCCATCGAAGACATCTGGCCCGATTATCCCACGAAGGATGATTTTTTCTTTAACGAGGAAGAATATTGATTAAAAAGACGGGGTGTTATTCCTCGTAATAGTCTGATAATCAACGTGGAGAGGCAAGCATTGAATGTTTGTCTCTCCTTGTTTTACCTTGTTTTGAACCATGATAAGTTTGTCTATTTGCGAACCTCTATTGCCGGTACCTCTTGATTTGTTTGTCTATTTGCAGTACCTTTGTATCATCCTCCTGAATATTGTAATACGATATGGGTAGAGCCAAGAAAACTGCGGTAATCGGTAAACTTCGTTTGAAGTATCCCAAGACTGGCTTTGATTCTTCAAAGTCATACACCATCTATTACGAATACAACTATAATCGCTCTATCATTCGCAAGGCCGCACCATTTAAGGCAAGAGTGAGGGATTGGAACCAAGGTGCCAATGCCGGTAAAGGTGGTTTACGCTCCTCGTATGGTGAGGATTATATCAGAGATACCAACAGGATGTTACACCACCTGAGTAATATGGATGATAGAATCCGGGAATACTCAGAGAAACATCCAGGGAAACTCAATGAGGAAATCATACGTTCCCTGCTTCACGATGCGCCGTTGACAAGAGACGATGAAGGGCGTGATTTCATTCAATTTGTTGAGGAGAGCCTAAAGAATCGGCTAAACGCTAACCAAATCAAGTACAGCCGATACCAAAATGGGTTGTCTGGCTTAAAGGTATTCCGAGAATTCTTGCGAGCCAGAGGGAAAGGAACGTATAAGCCTGACTCAATCTATCTTGGAGAGATTACCGGTGACTTGATTGATGAGTACATTGAGTATCGGAAAGATGTGAAGGAGAATGTAAATGCCACCATAAACCACTCTTTGACACCCATCATAATTGCATGCAGGATGGCTGCGATGAAACACTACATCCCTGAGGAAATCTACAATGAAATCAGGGAGAAGCGAGTGGTCGTCGATGCGTCGTCCATAGACGACGATAGGGTTGATGACAAGTATCTTAATAGGGCTCAGATTAAACAGCTGGTTGAGTTTTATAACACAGACACCGAAACCCGTCGGAAGGAGTACATCGAAATGTTTTTGTTTGCTTTCCACGCTGGTGGGTTACGTTTGATTGATGTGATGACGCTTCAGTGGAAGAATATCGATTTCGTCAAGAAGGAACTGAAGAAAGTCCTCATCAAGAGCCTGAAATACCAAAAACAGCGAAATACTGTTCCGCTAACACCTCCAGCTATTCAGATTCTGACCAAATGGAAAGCTATGGGTAGGCGTGAAAGATTTGTTTTTGACTTGCTGGACGATGAATTCGACCTCAATGACGCAGCTGCGATTTACCTGGCAAGGAACAACGCCGATAGGAAGGTCAATCAAGCTCTAAATGTTATTGGACGTAAACTGAAACTGCCGTTCACACTGTCTTTTCATTGTGCACGTCATTCCTTCGCTATCAACGCTCTTAACGACGAGAAACACCCACTTGACATGTATCAGGTTTCACGCCTTCTTGGACACACATCAACGGAGGTCACAGAGCGAGTGTATGCGGATTATATCCGTGAAACACTTCATGGTAAGGTTAACGCATTGAGCTTCGACTTTCTCCCCAACCTGGAGTCGCATCAAGAGAAGTGACTGAGTTGGTCAAGTATGGGGTTCCAACAGTCATCACCTGGGACGTTTGTCATTTGAGCCATCAACGCCTTGTACGGTTCCAGCTCCTTCTTGATGCTTGTACCACGGCTTGTCCTGAGTTCTCGTAGTGTGGCTTCCAGTTTCTCCAAGTCAAAGTCGCAATACTTAAGAAGTAACCAGTTCTTCAAGGATTTCACGTTATTAACCGGCGGGGTGGCCATACTGTGTTCGACAGTTTCGTTTAAAAAATCTAAGATTGGATTTGCGTCAGAGTTTAGGACCGCCGGTAATCTGGTATTGTCTATGTGTAGGGCTTTCCTTATCTGTTCCTTACAGTTTAGGTTGAGCTCAAAGCGGCAAACTCCGTCATAGGCCCCTTCAAACCTGTTCATTGTGGTAAACTGTTTGTTCTCAGCTTTCTGCATTTCTTTGCCCTTGTCGTATATGGTCAGTCTTTTCTTGGTGCGATTACTGGTCACGTTCTTTTCGAGGACGAGGTTTCCGTTCGGTAGTTTCCGACACACATACAGCCGGTAGTTTCGTATGTGGTTGCGGACATAGTTGGACAATTTTGGCACATCGGGTATTTTCACGTCATGAGTCACGTCGCATTTGACGACATCGGCTTCCATCATAGCCTCAACGTCAAGAAGACAAAAACCTAATGCGTTAATGTTATTGAAGCACCTCCAGATAGTTTCAAAAGTAATGAGTCTTGGGTATTCACCGCCAAGTACCTTGCCGGTGAATTCCACGACCACCTCTCGGTCCCTATAATTCACGTCAATAGACAAAAAGAACGGCTTCTTTTGTCGAAATTTTAACCTGGTTCGTTGACCACCGGCAGTATCACACGTGAACCGATTCTCGTCAAGAATCACTATGGACTTGATGGGTGCAACAAGTTTGAGTTTGTCGAATGTTAACAATTGTTTCCATATCTTAAACGCATTATTATTGATGCAACCTTCACCTTGATAAGTGGTGATTTGGGTCCACCTCTCTGGTTGGGATTCGGCGCTGGTTGCGTTTTGCCAATTATACAGGCGTTTTTATCAAAACACAAGTCTTGCAGGAATAAATATCACGTAAACCTAACTTTTTTCACAACCTTAACAAACAAACTAAGCCTGACGACTATTTATTGTCAAAAGATTTGACAATGAACTTAAAATATTACTTAGGCGAGGTTTGGTTACCTATCAGGGGCTATGAGGGGTTGTACGAAGTAAGTAACTTCGGCCGTGTCAGAAGCTTGAACTACATGAACAAAGGGGTGGTTAGGATACTTAGGACAAGAGCCCGATTAGGTTGCTACGTAAAAGTGGCGTTAAGAAAGGACGAGAAGGTCCGTTATTACCGCATGCATCGACTTGTCGCCACTGCATTCTTGCCAGCCCCACAGCAGGGAGAGACCCAGGTAGAACACATCAACGGAGACAAGCGAGACAATCGGGTCGAAAATGTACGCTGGTGTTCTCCAAAGGGAAACATGAACAACCCACAGACACGATTCCATATTTCCCAGAGCCTAAGGAATCCCAAACCAGAAGTGAGGGCAAGAATGTCTGCTGGGCAAAAGAGACGATTTCAACGGGAGAGAGAGACGAGAACAGGGAGATATGCGTCAACCTGATTAGAACTTGGTTCCATAAACTCAATTGGCTAATATGCGTCTTGTCTTGTGGGGTTTGTTTGGCAAAAATTCGTATCTTTGAAAGATTAAGTCCCAATGTACCTGATGATGACACTTTGTGGTAACCAATACGACCTGGCACTGGAGCGATTCCTATCGTCGGCTCCGAGGTATCGCATGGCTGTCTTGGGTGTCAGTTCCCCTTCCGGTGATGACAGGGTACTGAACATGGGTCGAGAACTCGCAAAGGCAATTCCGGCATTTGACCGGCATAACGAGCTCGCATTCCAGTTCTCTGTACAAGAAGCCGTCAACAGAATCATTCGTGAGCACACTTTTGTGGAGCCGACCCTTGGTGATGTGGTCGTCATCGAGAATCCGGGTATCTTGTTCGAACCAGAGTTGCACATCGATGTGCCGGAACTGCTGCGTCGTGTTTCACGTAACACCCTGGTAATTCTCCTGTGGCCAGGTGAAATCACCAAGGACAAGCTCTACTTCCTCCGTTCATCATCAGGTTACAGCATCACACAGTCAGACATCAACTACATCGTTTTATGAAATACCGTGACATCCTGCAATTCGAACCGATTACCGATGTTATCCAATTGGACAAGCTTGGTAGCAGCGACTATCGTGAGGACATCATAAAGACATTCGTTTATCCGGACTACTTCGTTGAGACGATTATACCTGAAATCGTTCGTAATCTCAGGTTCGGTGAACGGAACCAGAAGGGCATCCAGATTATCGGTAACTACGGCACCGGTAAGAGTCACTTGATGTCATTGGTGTCCCTGATTGCTGAGAATGAGGCATATCTGGACAAGGTGGCCAATGATAAGGCTAAACTGGTTCTCGCACCGATTGCCGGAAAGTTCAAGGTGCATCGTTTCGAGATGCAAACGGACCGGAAGCTCTGGGACATCGTGACCTTCCAGATTCAGCGTTTCCTGGACGAACTGGGTGTGGACTATAAGTTTGACCCGGAGTCGCTTAAGATGTACAGTGAGCAGTTGGACGAAATGATGGTCGCCTTCGAGGAAAAGTTCCCTGATAAGGGGCTGCTCATCATCATCGACGAGTTGCTGGCGTACCTCAAAGGACATGCTGCCGTGGGACAGTTGAACCAGGATTTGCAGGTACTCCAAGCTTTAGGACAACAGTGCGCTAAGGGTCGTTTCGCCTTTATGTTCGGCGTCCAGGAGATGATATACCAGTCGAAAGAGTTCGCCTTCGCAGCAGAAATGATGTTGAAGGTGAAGGACCGCTACACTGACTTGACTATCCGCAAGGAGGATGTTTCGTTCGTCGTACAGCACCGTTTACTCCGGAAATCGGAACAACAGAAGAAGGCAATCCGGACTCACTTGGAGAAGTTCATCCCATTGTTCAGCGACATGCATTCCCACCTTCAGGACTATGTTGAACTGTTCCCGGTACACCCGTCATATTTCGACAACTTTCAACGTATCAGGTTGGGGCGTGCTCAACGTGAGGTTCTCAAAACCCTTACGAGGCAGTTTGAAAAGATTGCAGACCAGGACATTCCCAATGACAACCCTGGACTCATCACCTACGACCAATACTGGGAACAGATGATGGCCGATACCGGTCTGATGGCGGTCCCTGACTTTAAGACAGTCGCCGATACAGTTCATATTGTCCATGACAAGATAGACAGTAATTTCACTGGTTCTCGGAAGTCACAGATTCCTACAGCAAAGCGATTGGTGAACGCCTGTGCCATCAAGCTCCTTCAGGGCGACCTCAACAAGAGGAACGGTTCTCGTGCCGAGACTTTTGTCGAGGACCTCTGTATCACTGACGATTTCGCTGATAGCAAGGAACTGTTGGTCGATAGTGTGGATGCTACGGCAAAACTTGTTATCAAGGCAACATCCGGTCAGTATTTCGACATCAACGAGGAAAATGGCGAGTATCATCTTCGCACAGAAGGTGGCGTGAACTTTGACCAGCTGATTGCCCAATATGCCGAAACGATGCCGGTGAGTCGAAAGGACGAGGCCTTCTTCCGGTTTATCGTAGAGGTCCTCGGAATCACGTCAAATCCATATCGTACTGGATTCCAGATTTACACGCACGAATTGGAGTGGCGTAGCCACAAGATTACCAGGGACGGCTATGTATTCCTGGGAAACCCCAGCGAGAAGTCCACGACACATCCGAAGCAGCACTTCTACATGATTTTCATGCCAATGTTCCAGACGGACAAGAAGAACAGGAACATGGAAAATGATGAGGTGTACTTCGTGATGGACAACCTAAGCGATGATTTCAAGAACCTGGTGGTGCTATACGGAGCAGCATACAGCCTATACAATTCGGCGGATACTGCTCAGAAGGTTCACTACAAGGGCAAGTGCGATGACCTGTTCATCAAGACCCGCCGTGCCTTTGATGCCTGCTATTTGACCGGGACACAGGTCTTCTACAAGGAAGACGAGGCGAGGACACTGAACTCCTATCAGCTGCCTCCGGCTGGTGCATCGAAGATGGAAATCTTTGACAGTGTTGCCAGCGCTATTTTCGAGGACCAATTCACGACAGAACTTCCTAAGTATCCGGCATTCACCTATGCAAACCAGACCATTTGCCACGATAACCTTGACCGGTATATCAAGGGAACCGTTGCTAAGATTATTCGCCCCACAGAAGGTAACAAGGACGGCGAGGCCGTTCTGAGTGGGCTGGGTTGTTACAAGGCTGGCGAGCTGGTGTCGGATGATAGCATCTATGCCCAGACTGTGCTGAAGTTGATGAATGACCGAGACCCCAATATGGTGGTCAACAAGGACGAAATCCTTGAGAAACTGGACCGGTCTGATGATGTCTGGTATACTAAGGACTTCCATCTTGATGCCGTTTTCGAGTTCCAAGTGCTTTCCGTACTTGCTGCTATGGGTGAGTGTGAAATCACGCTGAATAGTGGCGATGTTATCAACGCAAGTACACTGGAGAAGCTTCGCAATCTTCAGTCGGATGACTTCTTCACCTTCGCAAACATCAAGCGGCCAAGGGAGGTTAACATCCCGGTGATGAGGGAGTTAACGAAGATGTTGTGTGGACGTGACCTTTCAAACCAACTTGACCAACAAAGTACCTACACCACATTGGTGGTTGAAGCGAGGAAGCTTGCTGCCGAGTGTGCGACCTTCGATGCTAAAGAGTTGAAGAACGGTCTGGAAGTGGCAGGAGTGACTATTATTGAACCGGATAAGGGTATCACCATCCGTGCTAATGCGATTGCACTGAAGGGCTTCTGTGACAAAGTATCGACATTCACATCACAGGCACGAATTAAAAACTTCCCGTATACTCTTGATGTGGTTAAGCAGATGGCTGGATACAAGAAAGAACTTGAGGACACAAAGGCTATCATTAGAACTGCCGGTGAACTCAATTCCAGAATTCAGTATCTAACCCAGGCAAAACAGTATGTGCCGGTTGACACTGCACTCGCAAAGAGCATTGAGGCTGTTGTAAACAAAGTGGCCGATGTGCTGAAAGACCTCAACGATGGTCAGGTTACAAACTATACGACAGAACTCGATGAAGTTAAGGGCAAGTACATTGAATGGTATCTTGAACAGTATTATAAGTGCTGCCTAACTGAGTTCGATGAACAGAAACGGATTAAGATTCTGAACTCGGGCGAATACAGGGCGTGCTCTGAACTGTGCCGGTGCACACTCATCAACACCTCTGCCTGGAACATCTGGAAGATGAGTTTCAATCAGCTCCGTACTGCTAATGACAAGGTAAAGAGCATCCTGGAGGCAACACCTTACGCTGGTTTCAATCCACAAACCAGTGGTGGTAAGGACATGAAAACTATCCAGGAGTTCCAGGATGAATTGATTGCCATTCATACGACGTGGATGGCGAGTATCAAGGCATTCATATTGTCTTCGGAATCCCAGGAAGCACTTGGCCTGATGGATGAACCGACGCAAAACTTCCTGATGTCCGTGGCAAATGGAATGACCATTATTAACGATGACAAATCCGCAAGAGCTTTGGTTCAAGCACTGGACGAACTTTGTGGCGGATACGTTAAGGTTGAAATTACCGCTGAGGAACTCGGCAACTGCATCACCCGTCCTATGACCATCGATGAGGCAACTGGCATGCTTCAGCTGTATATTAACAAGAAATGTTCTGGGAAAGACCGTAACAAAGTCAGGATTGTCTTGAAGTAACGTATATGGCAGATACATTGTTTACCTTCGACGACGAGCATGTCGTCAATAACGGTCCGGTGACCTGTTTAGGTATTGTATTCGAAAGCGACGAAAAACGTCGTGAGTATTTCCGTGAAGAACTGCGGAAGAAGCTTCCGGACCTGCGGCTTCTCGAAGGTTTTCCTATTGGTTCTGATGATGACATCGTTGCGCTCTCTGACCCGCCGTATTACACAGCCTGTCCTAATCCTTGGATAAAGGACTTCATTGATGAGTGGGAAGTCGAAAAAGGGAAGCTGGAGTCAATGGGGAAGCGTTCCTCCAGTTTTGTGGTTAAAGAACCTTACGCAACAGATGTTAGTGAAGGTAGGAGTAACCCTATATATTTGGCACATACTTATCACACAAAGGTTCCGCATCCGGCGATAATGAAGTATATTTTACATTATACACAACCGGGAGATATTGTATTTGATGGTTTCGCTGGAACCGGCATGACCGGTGTGGCGGCTCACAAATGTGGAACGTCAGAAGCCCGTGCCCTTTGCCAGCAACAGAAGAACACTGTAGAGGGTGAAAGACATGCGGTATGTAGTGACTTGAGCCCAATAGCTACGTTTATTGCATACAATTATAACTCGCCACAGAATCCTGTTTCTTTTAAGCGTAGGGCATTAAGTATCATCAAAAAAGTTGAGGACGCCATCGGCTGGATGTATGAGACCAAACACTATGACGGACGAGTCGGAAAGATAAACTATGTCGTATGGTCTGATGTTTATGTTTGCCCTAACTGCGGGAATGAATTCTCTTTTTACGATGTGGCTGTTGACGACGATAACCAAAAGATTCGAGATTCTTTCCAGTGTCCGCATTGCGGTTCTGTACATACCAAAAAGACCGTCACAAATGCGACTGAGTCATATTATGATGATGTCCTTGGGGAATCGTTAATCAGACTGAAAACAATTCCGGCGTCTATCAAGTATCAAACTCCTGATAACAAGTACCATAAGAAAAGACCCGATACGAACGATTTAGAGTTGTTACGGAAAATCGAACAGATGCCCTTACCGTATTGGGTCCCTTCTGACCAACTTCCTATTGGTTTCAATACGGAACAACCGAGAAACGCCCATATTACTCATGTTCACCACATGTATACGAGGCGAAACCTTTATGTTGCGTCATGTATTAAGGATGCTATTGGCGATGATGTCCTCCTCAACGTGCTTCTTACGTCATATCTGAATGCAAGAGGGACCAAGATGACTCGTTATAAGCTCGAAAAAGCAGGTAATGCAATTCTTAATGGAACTATGTACATTGCAGCTGTGACTGCTGAACAGAATCTATTTGACGGTTTTAAAGGAAAGGTCGATGACTTGTTTAAGGCGTATGATGCTACAGCAAAGAATCTTGTAAGTATCGCTTCTGCTACATCATTGCCAATCCCCGACAATTCTATAGATTACATTTTCACAGACCCTCCTTTCGGGGGCAACATTATGTATTCCGAGTTGAACTTTGTCAACGAAGCCTGGCTTAAGGTTCGAACCAACAACACCGAGGAGGCTATTATCAATAAGACTCAGAACAAGGATTTATTTAGTTACCAGGCTCTAATGAATTCTTCGCTAAAAGAGTACTATCGTGTTCTAAAACCCGACAAATGGCTTACAATGGAATTCAGCAACACGTCTGCGGCAGTGTGGAATTCCATTCAGAATGCCTTACAGGGTGTTGGGTTTATTGTTGTAAATGTTGCTGGGCTGGATAAGCAACAAGGCTCATTTAAGGCATATACTTCACCCACAGCTGTTAAGCAGGACCTAATCATAACATGCTACAAACCGTCTGAAGCTTTCGTCAAAAGATTTACTGCGACTGTTGGAAGCATGAGTAACGTGTGGGATTTTGTCGAGGATGTATTGGAACATCTCCCAACTCATCTTATGAAAAATGATGCTACAACAGCTATAGCCGACCGTTCTCCGAAGGTTCTTTTCGATAGGCTCATCGCTTATTATGTTCAGCATGGTTACCAAGTTCCCATCGATGCTGCGGACTTCCAGAAAGGTTTGAAAGAACGGTTTGTAGAGCGTGATGGAATGTATTTCACTGCTGAGCAGGCCATTGAATACGAGGAGAAGAAGAAGGAAACCACATCGTTCGTATCTCTGGCTCTTCTGGTTGGAAGTGAGGCTGAAGGAATCGAGTGGCTAAGACGCAAACTTGAGGAGCGACCCAAGATGTACAGCGAGATTCTTCCGGACTGGATGCAGGACCTTGTTAAGCCCAAGAAGGGCGATACTTTACCAGAACTGATGCAGATTCTGGACGAGAATTTCCTTAAGGATGAAAGGGGCTACTGGCATATTCCAGATTTGAACGACCAGGCTCAACTCGATGCCATAAAGACCAAGCGACTGCTGAGAGAGTTTGAGGTGTACGTGGAGGCTAAGAGGGTCAAGAATGCCAGATTGGAAGCTCTGCGAGCTGGTTTCAAGGAGTGCTATAAAAACAAGGATTTCGCCACGATAATAGCCGTTGGTGACAAGATTGAGGAAGAGCTTCTCACGACAGATGAGGTCCTTCTTCGGTTCTACGACATAGCTTCTTCTCGTGTTTAGGCTATGGCTTCCAAGTTCGCACAGGCAATCTTCGACAAGCTTTTCGTCCCTGACGGAAAGCGCTTTGTCGTGGCGTTGAACAGAGACAAGTTGCTGTACACGCAGGATGTTTGTGCGAAGCTTGAGGGGACCTTTGCGGTCCGGGTTTTCGTCGGAGGGCCTCTGGACTTGAGAATCATCCGAGAAACCGTTTTCGCTGACAACCCTGAAAGCTACGTGTTATTCGTCCAGAACAGGGAGTTCGACATCATGGACGACATCGCTCAGGATGTCTCCTGGGTGAATTTCCAGTTCAAGTCATTCTTTCCACACTATTCCTGGGACGTAGTGAAGATGCTTAGCTTCCAGCAACAGGAGTGGCTTTATGAGCAGCCTCAACATGTTGACCTTGACCGGCTCCAGACTGAAGGACTGCTTAGAGATGGCGCAAGCGAAATTGGCCGTAAGGAGGAAGCGTTTAAGTCGCTGCAATCGGATTGGTACCTCATTAGCCAGGACATCGATTTCAATCGACCGACAGAATGGGCGCAGAAGGCAGCAAGAATTATCCTATCGACCATCGAGATGGACCGGTGGGCTGATTTCCAACAGGAAGTCGCCGAGGTTAATGACCTGTTCCTGGAGTTTCTTCGTACCAGCTACGTGAACATTGTGTCCTCAACTTGCGGAACCAAATATCCACGGATTGTAACACAGGTGCTGCCGTTTATCAGTAAACAACCTGATGAGAAGGTAGCACTGGTGGTGGTTGATGGTATGAACTACTGGCAAGCTTTGTTGATGACGGAAAGCTTGGAGGAGCGTCTGAATGTCCGGACCAAGTATGACTGTATCTATGCCTGGTTACCGTCTGTTACCGAACTGTCGAGACAGGCTATATTCCGAGGTGACATACCTCTGGAGAACTATGAGCAGTCACCGGCAAATGAAAGAGCGCTATGGCGGGCCTTCTGGGATGGTAAAGGAATCCCATCCTTCCAACAGCATTACCAACATTCCGGTGTAATTGCCGAGGAGGATTCGGTAAAGAAGTTGGGCTATGTGGTGGTTGACCTGGACGAGAAGATGCACGCATCAGACAATTTCATGTACCTGTACGACAACACCAAACGGTGGGTTACGGAGGAATCCTTTATCGGAAACATCCGCCATCTGATTGACGGTGGCTACAAGGTCTATATCACGACGGACCACGGGAACATCGAAACGACCGCATACCGGAAGCTGGATAACCGAGATAAACTGGGTGCTGACCTGAGTCTCCGGCACATCACGCTTCCGAAACAGGCAGATAAAGGCATTTTTGAGGCTCAATACGAAGGACATCTGGTCCAGGTGAACCCGACATCCAGGACTTACTATGCGAAGGACAAGGAGGCGTTTACAAGCAAAGAACGGTGCGTAACGCACGGAGGTACGCACTGGTTAGAAGTTTTGATTCCGTTTATAACGATAGTAGGATAGATGGCAGAGAACGAGAAATCTTTAGGCTTACACCAGAGGATTCCAATGGACATCCTCCTGGAAGCGCTGAAAGCTGAACTGACCGATGAACAGGACATGGAGCGCCTGAGCCAACTGGTCAATACGGAGTATGTTGGTGAGAATCGTCGGTATAAAGGATTCCGCCAGGTTAAAACCACACTGGCGGGGAATCCGCTTGTGGATGTCGCCAAAGAACATAAAGACGAGGTTTTGACGGCACTCAAATCGGAACCGGACAGGAACCTTATCTTGTCTGCTTTGATGGTTTCCAGGTATCCTGTCTGTTATGATACCTACTGCCTGATGGCAAAACAATTCCGGCTCCAAGATGAAATCAACCGGGATTTAATAATTCGGATGTTGGGAACCAAGTATGGAGCCAATAAGAGTGTGCAGAACGTGCAAATCAATGTTACTGCCCAGATGCTGGAATGCAAGCTGATACAACGTCCGAAATTGGGTGTGTATGCCTATGCGGAACCGCAGAAACCGGCCCATCCGATAACGCTGAAACTCTGGCAAGAGAGCTACTTCCTTAACGAGCCCCTGGCAAACCGTGAGGACACGGAAAGTGTGATGTTTGAGCCCTTCTTCCGGTACATCCAGTTCGTTTAGGGTTGCCTATAACTGGAAGTCCTTTTTGACCCTCTGAACCGTTGATAGTGAAACATCGCAAACCTTGGCGATGTTTCTCAGGCTCATGTCGCCTCTCCTAAGCAGCCGGATAACCTTGGCGTATTCCTGCTCTTTCTGGTCCCTGGGCTTGACGCTTCCAGGCTTTCGACCCATCTTCACACCCTTGCTCTTTGCGAGCTCACGTCCTTGGTGGAGGCGAAAGTAGATGTTCTCTCGCTCTTTCTCGGCACAGAAGCCCAAGCAGCTGATGTAGATTGCCATGATACTGTCCACCTTACCATCCCGGAACAGAGTCAGGCCCTCTTTCTGGAAATAGATGTTGATGCCGTTGTCGGCGCAGAACTTAATGGTCTCAAGGACTTCCCATATCGCACGACCGCACCGGGACAGCTCGCTGAAAAGGATGATGTCTATCCGGTTCGCCTTCGCATCGGTCAGGCACTCGGTCAGCACCTTCCGCTCCTTGTTGGTCTTGGCGCCAGAAATATGCTCCTCATAGATACCCTGGACCTTATAACCCTTGGATGTAGCAAGCTCGGTTAGACTCTTGACTTGTCTTTCGGTGCTCTGCCGGTCACCCATAGAGGAGACCCTTGCGAAGATGTAGCAGTTCATAATAATCAAAGATTTGTTTGGGTACACTTGATGCCTCTTGAAGGGGGCTGGGAGGGCGATGAAAGTGCCTCTACATTTTTGAATACACTTCCACGCCTAAACCCCGTACTGCTTGCGGACCCTGGAAGCGTAGTCAGGGGTTCGTTCCACCATCTCGTCAATCGTGTCAACCAGCCCATCCACATAGACGCCCTCGTTCTGCTCCTTAACGGTGCCGTCCTGGTTGATGGTCCTGACGGTGAACAGGTCCCATCCTTCGTCATAGATAACCTCAACACGACCGGTGTGCTTGAAGCCCTGGACCTGGAAGGCGAGACCGTTCTCAATAGCAGTAGCAGCGTGAAAACCCCATGAGAATACGACCATCAGCTGAGAACGGAGGATTGCGAGGATGTACTTTGCCATTTCCATTGTTTGTGCGTTTAAGAGTTAAAGAATGGGGGCTATCGCCAGAGGACAGCCCCCCGGGGAGATTTACGAGAGAACGGCTACCAGGTTCTCCCAGCGGAAGGAGCGGAAACCTCCTTTTTCCATATCCCAGTAGCAGGTGCAGCCCCAGGTCTCCGGGCTTTCGCCTCTGCCGTTGATGTGCTTGCCGCAAAGGGCAGGGTTCAGGGAGCCGAATGCTTCTCTTACCTCCTGGGGCTTTCCGGGCTTCGCCACTTTAAGGTAGATGAAATGGCATCCGGAGGTAGAACGCATCTGCCTCTTGGCTTCCTCGATTAAGAGGGCTTTGCTGGTTCCCATCAGGGCGGAGCCGGTCTTGATGGTGATGGCCTCGATGTGGCGAGCGACGAGGGCGTTGTTGGTGGCGGTGGTGATGATGGTGTTCATGTGAAAGGGGTGTTAAGGGTTATACTTCAATTATGTTAGTCACCGTAGTAGCCGGTAATGGAATAGTAGGGGCTTGAAGGAACAACCAGGTTCTTCCGGGCGGTCTCCAAACGCTCCTTGGCATCAGCGACTCGTTGGGCTTCACGCATATTCCTGGAAGTGGCAACCTGCTTGGCAGTCTCTTCATTGGCGAAGCAGTCATCCATTACTTCCACTCCGTTCTCAACGTGATAGACCATCCAGCCGTAAGCGTAAGGCTTGGAGTTGAAAGTGTAGATGTTGGTGTCGTTGTAGCTCATTTTTGTTGTCTTTATTTCCTATGACAAAGATAGTAAAAATATATGACATACAAAAATTTTTATGACTTTTTTCTAATTTTTTATGCGGTGTCCTATTTTTTCTGTACATTTGTTCAAAAGAATAGAATCATGGAAGTCAATCTAACGAAGGAACGTATTACCGAACTCATCACCCAGAAAGGAATCACCAAGGCGGAGTTTGCCAAAAGGCTCGGCTATGAGCGCAATAACCTGGATGCCTACCTCAGTGCTAAGAAGAAGGACATCAACCTGGTAATTAAGATGGCTGAGGCCTTGGACTTGAACCTATATGACCTCCTGGGGCTTGATGAACCTGGGACCAAGGATATATATGGCTGCTTGTATGTCAAGGGAATGCCGGTCCTGGTCAATAGTAAGGCGGATATTGAAAGAGTTCTGAACTCCATTGGATAATAATCGAGTGATGAGGCGTACTGAAATAGTGTTAGCACATCCGTCTATTGAGGAAGTCGAGTTCTACCTGAAAGTCTGGGATGAACAGGAAAACTATGTTCTTCAAGAGCGAGCCCTGGACAAGTTGTTCTTTGACATTTATCCCAGTAACACTGACATCAGGGACATCCTGATAAAAGCGTCAACTTTGAACGATTTTTACAGCACGAACATCTTCAGCATCTTCGCCGTTGCCAAGCACATCCAGGAACTTGACATCGATGACCGGTTACAGCGTGGTGATGCTTCACTTGTTGATGAAATTGCAGACATCACCATAGGAGGAAAGAAAAGGCGGTTCTATTCTTTTGCCAGTAAGTATTGCAGTCATCATAAGCCCACGTTGTTCCCGATTTATGATAGTTTCGTGGACCTGGTTCTTCGGTATTTCCGGAGGGTTGATGGCTTTTGTTCATTTACAGACGACGAACTGAAGAACTACACACGATTCATTGAAATACTGAATGAGTTCCAACGATTCTATGGGCTGGAGCAGTTCAATAAGAAGGACCTGGATAGATACTTGTGGCAATTAGGGAAGTGGTCTTTCCCAAGGAACTATAAGTAGTCGAAAAAGCGCCTACCAACCGGTAAGCGCTTTTCTTGTGCTACTCCATGATGTTAGCCATTCCGGTTTCTCCGTCCTGATGAACTGGCTCAATATGCGACCAGTATCCACCGGTATCCGCACGTAGGCCGTTTGAAATGTTCTGACTCCACTGGCTTCCGTCGCTTGCTTTGCCTCTTGGGTGATTCTGATTATAGCTCTTTAGGCTATCACTGATTTTTTTACGAACCTGAGTAGGGACGGCTCTGCTCTGGCGTTTGTAGGTTTTCTGAACGTCGTTTTCCATGTTTGTTTCTTTCCTAATAAATAGTCGAATTTCTGGAAAACTTGGGAAGTTAAGGTTATTAGGTTCCGTTTTTTGAGTGCTTTTTTTACCGTGAAAATTTTTTCGGAGGAGTCCCAAAAGAGAACGTGTGCACCCGCCGGATATTACAACGTCAATCTGAGGGTAACCAAACAAGCCTAAGCCCACAATACAGGAGTGAGGGCGTTTACAGAATAAGCCCGCCCCCATAGGCGGAACGAGAATCTATTATTAAAAAATTTTAATAACTAACGAAGGCAACAGTTGGAATAACCCATCCAACAATGAATTTCATAGAGGTGGTTGCCCGATTATTATCGGCATAGAACATTATAAATCAATTCGAAACGAGCATCTGAATTGACAAACCTGGGCGTTATTATTTAGTGCTACCCATATAGGAACCTGGAAGAAAGGGCTGTTGTTTAACTTACCTCCAAGGCTCATGTCGTGCATCCGGATTGTTCAGAAATGCTTGAATGTCCTTCTGGGTGTACCATATTTTGTCACTGCCCGGATATTTCGTGTATCCAAGATACCCGCCTTCCCGGAACTTCCGCAGTCTTTCTTCTTTGATGTCCAGAAGGTTCATTACGTCCTGACTGGAATACACCGGCTCGCCCTCTTTTACGTAGTGGTAGCTGGGCCGAAGGACGTTAATGAAATTCGACTTCGCTAAAGTTGACAGAACATCAATGGCATGGCAGACATCTTCTTCCCGATAGTAAATGACCTGTTCGCCGTTGATTTCCTTGAAGATAAGGTCTTTTACAGGTCGAACGTTTAAGAGCCGAAAAACACTGCTATAATCATCACCAAAAATGTCCTGCACACAAAATATGCTAAGTAAGTTCGTGTGTTGCCACGGGTAATCCACTTTGCTACCGTCTTCAAACGTATCATTTTCGAGGGAGGAATCAAAGATAAGTTCCGCCGGTTCATTTTCGTGCCATTCACCACGAGCCTTCCTTTTTTCCTTGTTTTCTTTAATGAGTGCAGCGTATTTGGTGACTAATGATTCGTTTCTGTACGGTTCCATAATGGTTTTGTGTTATCTTTGCAAAGATAGACAAAAAACTGAATGTTTGTTTAGACACTGGTTTTGGCTTGTTTTATCCCGAAATATGTTGTTCTAAATGCGTGCTCTTATGCATGTAACTACATGATAATCAGGTATATTATAGCGCTTTAACGAGGAGGAATATTAAGAGATAGTTTACTCTTAAAATATTGATTTACAGCGAGATAAGCAAAGATTATTTGTTTGTCTCGCTGTTGTTTTTGCATGAAATTCAGCTGCAAAAAGCGCTGAAAAACGCCAAAAATCGCGTATTTCACGGATAAACTTGTCTATTTTTTATCCTTCGGATTCTTCCTCGTGAGTATTGTTGGACGTGCCACACCATCTCTGATAACTTCAATCAATAATTGTTTTGAACGCTTTTAATATCTATCTTTGGAAAAATCAATTATATGGCACGAGAAGTTTTTATCCATAATTCGAGAATTATCAAAAAGTGTTTGAGTTTTACTGATGTCATAGGTGATGAAAACTATGCAGTCTCATATTTGGATGAGTATATGAGGTTTACAACTCAGGAAAGTGAGTCGTGCTTTACTATGCTTTTTAACAATGACAGCATAGGGAGGGGTATTCAGATTGTTGAAACAGATAAAAACTCTTTCCATCTTGCTGTCAATCTTCCATGTACAGAAGAAGATGTCAAGATGCTTTACAAATTGTCGAGAAGGATTGCTTATTTATGGAAGTCCAATCATATTATAGTTGAAGATACAAGGGTTGAGCTTTCCGAAATAGAGAAGGTTGAAGAGCAAGACATTGCTATGAATAAGAGTCTTCTTGCCGATGCTCCCAAAGTATTTGGTGATGACTTTGCAACTCTTTACTGCGCCTGGCTACCCATTTGTATCCCTGTAAGTCAACTTCAGGCTTATTCTGAGGATTATCAGGGTTTCAGTAAGTATCTGGACGACAGGCAGGGAATAGGCGCATTTTACTCTTGCCCTCACTTTTATTCTATTGAAGGAGAAACCGTCTCCATTTATGTGGGTATTTTTGATGGGGATTTCATACTTCCCAATCATCCCGAGATGACATTTCAGAAAGATGGGGTTGAGGTTCAGTGTAACCGTGCTATGCTTGCCATACCAGACGTCTTCCCTAATGAAGGAATATGCAAAATGGATTACCAATCTTTCGTCGATAGATTACCAAAGGAAAAGGTTTCCGTTTTTGACTGCCAGCATATGCTTGTCTCGAATCTTTCTCGTCAAGAACTTCAGTCAATATTTCGAGGATAGCGTATAACGCCATTTTACGTTATATAACCTTGTTTATTTTGGATTATTGATATTCTAAAATACTGATAATCAATATTGTATAAATTGAATATCCTGTTTAACGAAGAGACTACAATTGATAAATAAGATATTATCAATTAGTTACGAATAGACCAGGGATAGCTCCCTGGTTTTTTTATGCCTAAAAATGAAGCAAAAACAGGCTGAAAATGGCAGTTTTTGGATATTCACTACCCCTGGGACTATCACTGATTTTGAAAAATCCTCCTGAAGAGGTAATAGTTGGTTGGAAAGAAGAGGAATAGTAAAAGCAAATTGCTACCTTTGTAAGTATATGGGCAATCAAATAATGCATGGAAAAGTTCTATACTCTTCACAGCAGGAATTATCTGACAACATTTTCTGCCTGGCCTGAGTTGTGGAAAAATGCCATCGATAATCACTTATGCGGTTTTCATTCCGGAAGGGAACTCTTCGATCAGTTGGCATTCGGGGATCATTATCCGGAATACATACAGTTCCCAATAGTATTTCATCAGGAAGAAGGGAAACGTATGCGAGATGTTTTGGATATGCGATCAGTTGGATTCTTCGTTATTTCAGACCGCATGAAGGATGTTTTGGAAGAGAATGGTTTTACAGGCTGGAAGACATATCCGATTCAATTGTATGATAAAAAGAAGAATCTGATATCTGGTTATTCTGGCTTTACCGTGACGGGAAAGGGAGGAAGAGTCTATTATCCGTTAAACGAGGCTTGGAATCCCGTACTTGGTTGGAATCCAGCAAGTTGGGAAGGTTCTGATTTTTTTCATTTTGAAAATACAAGACATATCCTCGTCACCGAAAGGGTTATGAAGGTTTTGAGGAAGCATAAGATTGATGCAATTGATATGGATCCATTGGAGGATTCTATTAGATTTGATTCTTTAGCTGGGAAAAAGGAGGGAGGCTATGCTTCTTTTTCAAGCATCCATAACCGTCCTCATCGTTATCTGGATTCTCAATGGGATTCTCTTTTGGATTGGGATATGCTGAACCCAATTGATTCTGACCTGAAGGACGGGACACTTGAGTCAATTGAGAAGTGCCTGGAATTGGCTTTCAGGTATGGGATAGCTGGAAATAGTACAAGTCGCCTCTCACTTGATAACCTGGAAAGCGCTGAACAGACAGAGAACAGGGTTCTTCGTTATATAGCGCTTAGAGAAAGCGTTTCTTGTTGTGGAAAAGCTATTGAATGTATTGATAATGCGGCTCAGTTACTCGGTACTGTCTCCGAATCGGCACCATTCGTTGTAAATGAGTTTGCATTGAACTACCGTCTAATTACAAGTCCGGATTTATGGGAGCAGTATATGGAATGGTATCCCCTTACAATTAGGAGGATGCAAATCGACATTTATAATGCACTTGCCGATTATTTGGCAAAACAGCTGAATAAAGGAACTACTGATAAGATTCAACAGTATCTGGAAAATGCCTTGATGCAACTTGCACAAAGCATCAGCATCCTTTCCGAGGCTTGTGTTCCGGGGATAATTAAGTGTCAGTTTAGTTCATCTTAGGGGGCTCAGACTATCCAGATACTATCCCTGGTTTTTGAATTCAGGCGTAAGTGATTGATAATCTGGTCAATAACCCCAATCATACCAGAGGTTTAACGAAGAGGAGTATTAAACCGATTGAATGGAAATAATTTATTGATTATCAGCGAGTTAATAATTTAGCAGTGGAACTGTCCACTGCTTTTTTTGTGGTTATTTCCCCTTTGGGGACTATCCAAGAAAGAAGAGGAATAGTTGCCCATACCAGATGCTCGTATAGGTCCATTCGTTGGACCCATGCAAGCGAAAACCTTACCTTTTTGCTCGTACAGGTCCACGGATTGGACCTGTACAAGCACCCGCAGACCATATCCCCCTAAACAAATATCCAATTTGGTCTTCTTCTATTTATTCTTTACATTGCGGTACAAACATACACC
>JAEEGI010010881.1_pt1 | contig 19729 bp, 14 predicted proteins | sample 8958751 | NCBI WGS metagenome assembly JAEEGI01 (sample SAMN16246545, study PRJNA631951) | gut metagenome | biome: gut microbiome; feature: rumen; material: KS-attached | host: Bos | place: Iran: Karaj | collected 2018-10 | reverse complement strand
TAAGAAGATTTAATTTTTGAAATTTTCATTTTTTTATATAAATTAATATTTAATTATATTTTTATAAATTAAATAAATAAAAGATATGAATATTTTCAATTATTTTTTTTCAATTTTATATTTGAATTATTAAGACAAATTAATATGAAAAAGAATAAAATTTTTTAAGAAGATTTGAAAATAAAGGATTTACAAATTTTTGAAACATTTTGATGATTTTATTCAAAAATGTTTAGATTTATATGAAATAGTTCCACCACTACAAGAATATTTTGCTATTGCAGGAAAATACGCTAAATATCTATTAACTAATAAAAATACAATTCCAGATTTGGTGATTTATAATTCTAAATTTAATATAAATTATTGTTTTTTCGATTATCATGGAAGAGGATATAATAAATTTCCTAGAGTAAAATTTATTCTAAATTCTAAACATGAAATAAAAAGAATAAATCTAAAGATGCTCTAATCTATTTAATAAAGATGAAAAAAAAATTTAGTGAAAAAAAAAAGAAGAATTGAAAGTTAAATTAAAAGATGAAGAAAAAGATAAAATAGATGAAAAAGATAAAGATGAGGAAATTATAAAAAAAAAAAGTTAAAATTCATAAAGATGATGAAAAATTAAATCAAGAAAAAGAAAGTATTAATGAAGAAAATAAAATAATATTAAATGAAGAAATAATGGAAGAAGAAATTAAAGAAGATAATTTTTATGAAGATGATATAGAAAATTTAACAAAGCCCACTCAATTTTTTACACAGATTCAATTTAATCAAGAGAAATTAAAAAAAGAGGAAAAAACAGAAAATTGTGTAGAAGAAGAAGATAAAGAAAATATCCAAGAAATAAAAATAGAAAATAAAGAAGAAAAAAAGAACCCTTTAAATCAAAAAATATTTTAATAAATCTAAATAATAAAAATAATATTGTTGATACAGAAACAGAGTCTTTCACATTTATTGAAACAAAAAAATGAAAAACCGTAACCATAATATTTCTAATCAAAATTATAATAAGAATTTAAATAATAATCTTAATAAAAAAAAACACACTGAAAAAAATATTCCAATGATTAATCCTCAAATGAATATTCCTATGATAAATCCCTTTTTATATATGAAAAATTCTTTAATTCCAAATCAAAGTCTATCAATCCCTTTTAACTATCATTTAATGAATCAAATAAATTATATGAATTATCAATTAAATGATGATGATGAAGATGGCGATCCGATTTTTAATAATTTTAATGATGATTACTCTAGTTATAATCTATCTATTTTTTTAGAAAAACCTTCTTTAATTGTTAAAAAAAATTTTATTGATAAACAAATTGTTTTTAATGAGAAATAATATAATTGTTTCTAATTTTAATTCTGTTGAAATATTTATATATTTAGGAGAACATTAGATTAGGAAATAAATTGGAAAATGTGAGTAATAGTGATTGTCAAACTCATTTATTTTTTAACCTTCTGATTTATTTGATATATTAAGAAAAAATATTCTTAAATTATAAAGGAAATATTATCATAAAATGATGGAATTTAATTTTAATAAAAAAATCAAATGTTCCTTCAACAATTAATAATGAATAATAAACAATTTAATGGAAAAAATTAATAAATATATCATCAAAAAAAAAAAGAAAAAAAATAAAAATTTAACTCTAATCTTAATTATTACACTATGAATTATATTTTATATTAATAAAAAAATATTAAGGTCTAAAATTTATTTAAAAAAAGTCAAAATATATTAAAGTATGAATATTAAAATACAAAAAAATATAATTTTATTTTTCAATAATTTATATATTAATTAATATGAGGTCTATTTGGTCCTTGATTATTAAACCTTACAATTCTCATAGAAATATTAGGTAACCAACTAAATAAAGAATTATTAATTCTAAATCCAAGAGAAAAAATCCTTCTTTGCTGAATATTTCCTTGTCCTCTATTATTATTTAAATTAATATTGTTATTTTCTTCTTTTAATTTAATTTCTTTTCTACAAATAGGACAAGTTGTTTGTCCTTTTTCAAACCATTTACTTAAACAAATTAAATGAAAATAATGATTACAATTTAATACTCTTGCTTCTTTTAATTTTTCAGTACATATGATACATTCTTCATCATTTGTCATTTTTTTTGGGAGTGATTTATCTAATTGTCTATAATATTCTTTTAAATGATTATATTTTTTATAATATAATACACCATTATAACCTTGAGCTAAAATTATTGAAAAAGATATTGCTGAAAAATAAAATTGTTTACTTTCTGCATAAATGAATATTGTCACTATTTGATAATATACATATGCCATTGTTATTAATTCTAAAAATGTTTTTCTTTTTAAATTTCTTATTAAATATTTTTCTTTTAGTGCCATTTCATATTGTGAAAATAGAAAAGATTGAGTTCTTGTTATATATAATTCAATTACTTTTAAAATTATAAAAATTGATTTTCCTAAAATTATCATTTTATAAAATTTATTATATCCTCCTATTAAAATATAAACACAAATGAAAAAGAAAATTGATAATAATAAAAATAAAAAACTCACAAATTTAATTTTTGGAGTTAATTTTATTGAAGATTGAGAAGAAAAATTTGTAATTGTTTCTATTTCAATATCAAAATGATAATAAAATTGAGTTAAATAAAAACTTAAAAAATAATATTGCATACTTATCATCATCCAAAAACTATTATCAATTGAATTATTTAAAAATTTACTGTCATAATAATAAATTATCAAAATAAATCCTAATGGATTTTTATAAAGATCTTCAGCTAAAGAAGATCTTATTGTTCCCTTTTCTTTTATAAAGTCATATTTAAAAATTGTGGTATAAAAAAAAAAATATAAATTCCAAGAAATTATTATTATTTCAAAATTTACTAACCAAAAAATTAACCAAAAATAACTATCTTCACTTTCAAATTTTGTGAAAGAAAAATTTTCTTTATCTAATAAAGAAAGAAAATAATAAATCCAAAATATTGTTATTAAGCTTAAACCAAAAGAAACTATATAACAATTTTTTGTAAATAATATTTTATTTATTATATTTGAAAATGTGGTTTTGGAAGAAGGTTGAATTATAAATGGTGGATTATTACGTTGTTCATTATTATTATTTAAAATTAAAGGATTTGGTTCCATTATTTTAAGAATTAATTAAAAGAAAAAAAAATATATATTTGTTTTAACTTAATATAATAATTAAATGTTTTTAAATTTCATGAAAAAAATATTTGTTGATTTTATGAACACCTTTTTATATCAATTAACTCAAATAAATATATTATTTTACTATCTTTTAAATTTTATATTCTTCACTAATATACTTTTTATGAGAACCATCTTTTATTTTTAGAACTCGATTTTATTGTGAAATTAATTTCTTCCTTCATTATTATTCTTCATTATATTTTCCAAATTTATCATATAATTATCAATTTCAATTTATATTTTCATTATTTTTCTTATTTTTGTTTGAAATCTATTTTTAAATTTATAATTTTTCTATTATAAGATTTTATTTGATAAATTTAGGATTTAAATTTTTATTCGTAAAATTTTTAATTAAATAAAATTGAATCTAAATATATAAATACAATATATTTAAAATAGAATACATGCTCCATTTAACATTTTTAGCAATTTATTATCTTCCGTATCAATTTTACAATTTGAATTTAAATTAGAAAAAATATCTTTCATATTATTAACATTTTTAGTATTAAAATTAGATATATCTAAAGATATCAAGGAAGAACATTTAAAAAACATATTATTCATATCTTTAACATTATTAGTATTAAAATTGGATAAATTTAAAGAAGTTAAAGAAGAACATTCATAAAACATTCTACTCATATCAATTACATTTGAAGTATTAAATTTAGTTAAATCTAAAGAATTCAAAGAAGAACAACCTTCAAACATCATATTCATTCTTGTAACATTATTTGTAACAAATTTTGATAACTTTAAAGATGTTAATGAAGAACAACCTGAAAACATACACATCATATTTTTTACATTTATAGTATTAAAATTTGATAAATCCAATGAATTAATTGAATAACAGAAAAAAAACATTAAACTAAAGTCAGTCACATTTTTTGTATTAAAATTTAAAAAATTTATTGAAGTTAAATGGGAACATCCTGAGAACATACTACTCATATTATTAATATTATTTGAGTTAAAATTTGATAAATCACATGATATTAATGATGAACAAGAAGAAAATAAACAACTTATATTTTTTAAAGGTTTAAAAAATGAAAATTTTATAGTATATTCTCCTTCTTTTTTAAAATTATATTTTGTTGTAAATTTGATTTTTTCAGAATTCAAGATTATTTCACATGATTCTATCAATTCTTTTTTATTTGAATTATTTATATTATCAGAATAATTAATTATTTGAATTTCTTTATTTAAATCTATTGCTCTAATATTATATTTAGAAATGATAAAATTATTCTCTTTTTTATTATCATTCATATAATATTAATTATTTATATTTAAATTAAAAATTGAATACTTTTTAGTTTTTAAAATTATTTAAAATTATCAGACATGAATTCATAGTAATTTTGATTAATATAATTTAAATTTATTTAAAATTATAAATTTTATATAATTTATTATTTGAAATATCTAGAAATATCTTGAATATATCTTTAACTCAATGTTATTCTTATTTTGATATTACTTTTTCTATAAAATAATTTTAGATAATTCTTTATTAAAAAATTTTTTTTCAATCTTTTTTATTTATAATAATATATATTTACTATAGATTCTATAAAAAAAATTGAATAAATTAACTTTTCTTTTTGATTGTTTTATTCATTTTAAAATTCATATTCAATTTTATTAACTAAAATTTTTGTTTTATTATAGATTTTTCTATACATACAATAAAATGAAAAATAAATGCTAAATGATACAGTAAAAGAATTATATATCATTTATTAAAAATATAAAAAAAAATATTTACAATTTTAGACACAAATTTTATAAAAATTAATAATTAGAAGGAACAAGGTTTTAATTAAAAAAAATATTAAAAATTTTTTTGAAATTATATAGAAATTAATAATTTATAATTTAATTTATTTTATAAGATGAAAATATCTGTTTTTTACAAACTTTTCATTATAATTTCTTTGGTCGTATTTTCTGATCAAAAATGTAATTTTCAAAATGAAATCCCCACAGATGATGTAAATATATTAAAATTAAATATAACAAATAAATTTCATCCTCTAGATATATATTATGATTATTCGATAATGGAAAATCAAATAAAAGAAAAAAATATAGAAATAAACAAAGAAAATTTAAATATAATAAAAGAATATCTAATTAAAGCGAAAAATATTATTAAAGATTTATTTATATCTTCTCATGAAGTCATCATAAAAACAAAAAATAAGGAAATTTGTGGAGAAAAATATATTTATGGAGATACATTATCAGAAGGAATAAAAGCTGATTTAATTATTTTTCCAATTTTAGATAACAAAAATAATTTGAATGAAGTTAATGGAAATCTTTGTGCTATTGAAAAAACAAAAACTAAACCTATAATTGGTTTATTATCATTATCTTTAAATATAACATTAATAAATGAAAATTCAAAAGATAGATATTTACTTACAATAATTCATCATTTAATTCATATTATAGGATTTAATAAAAATGTAATGGAAGCTTATTCCTTTAAAAAATATCCTAAAAAAGATACTTATGGAAGATTTCTTATTCAAACTATAAATCCTGTAAGATCTGCCCTTTTTATAACAAGAAAAAAAGATTTATATGGAGTTGAATTATCAAGTAGTAAAAATAATACATATGATCCTCATTGGACTTTTAAAATAAGAGATATTATGAATACGAATTATATGGAATATAAAAATAAACCCAACCAAAAAACATGAAAGTATTGTAAAAAATAAGGTATATGTTTGTAAAACTTTGACCCATTATTTTAATAAAAATAAAATTAATTTGAAAAATTAAATTAAATATTTTTGAATAGTATTTATATAAATAATTAATTTTTAAATTTAATTCAATATTTTTAAATAATCATCCTTTATTTCTTCATCAATTAATTCATTTGCTTTTATTTTTTTTGGAATTAATTTAATTCTCCTATACAATAAAAAAACCATTATAAAAATTATTAATGTTAAAATAAAGATAAAAATCCATGAATACAAATTATTATTCTTTTTGGGAATTGGAATATTTTTATATAAACCCATAATTTTTGTATTTTGATCAATTATTATTTTATATTTCTGAAAGAATATTTGACCGAAAATCCATTCAATTCTATATTGATTTTGAAAAATTACCATATAATAATATTTATCTTTAAATTTTCTAAATAAATCTTTATATGTTAATTCAAAAGTCTCATTAAATCCTTTATGATAAAATTTAATACTTTGAATTTCAGAAATATTTACACTTTCATTACAAGAATAAAACCAAAAAATATCTTTTTTTTCTTTTTGACAAAGAGATTTATCAATGAGTGGATTAAAAAATGTATCAAATATTTTTTGATTTTTTTCATTAGTAATAAATCCTCCAAAAGAAAAATTAAATTGAGCACTAATTTTAAAGTATTCATTATTTCCAATACTAACTTTATCAAAAGTAATTTGGTAATCATTACTAAGGGTTTCAATTTTAAAATAATTAAAAATTTTATCAGGAAAATTAATAACATAATCATGTGGTTTTTCTCCTATAATAATTTTACCTTTATCATAATTTTCAAATTGAAAATAATATGCATAACTTTGAATAGAATTTAGATAATTTAATTGATAAAGTAAATTTTGTTCTTTAATAGTTGAAGTATCATATAATCCAAGACCAATTTGAGCAGAATCAATATAATCAAAACGATTATCAATTTTAGTGGCTAGAAGAAAAGAAATACAATCTATTTTAATAATTTTTCCATTTTCAGTTAAAAAATCAAATGTATCATTTACTAAAAATCCAGTTTTAAAAGGTTCTCCATTAAAATATCTTTCTTTCGGTAATTCTTTTTTAAAAGTCTTTGATCTATATTCTTTATATTCTCCTTTAACATCTGATCCAGAAATAAATAAATGATGTTTATTTGGTTTTATATAAGCTTCTATTTTTTGAATGGGAGTTCCTATTGAAATTGTTGTTCTTAATTCATTTAAAAAAAAATATGAGTATAAATCCCCTTTAAATTCATTTTTTTTTTGAAATGGGAGAACTATTATTTCAGAATGAATAAAATTTAAAAAAATTAAAAGATAGAACATCATTTAAAATTAAATAATAATAATAATTTTTATTTATTCTAATTTAATAATTTTTGGTAATCTGTTTTTTGAGGAAATTCTTTGGATACATAATCAAAATTCTCCTCTAACTCATTTGCTCTTTTTTTTCTTGGAATTTTTTTTATACATAAATATAAAAGAAATGAAAGAATAATGGTTGAAACAAAAAATATTATAACTAAGATTATTAAAAATTTATTCTCTTTTCTGGGAGTATCTTCTTTTTTCTTTATATTAGATTGAGTATAAAATGATATAGTTTCACTCTTTTGATCGAAAATTATATTATATTTTTTTAAAAATGGTTCTCCTAATACCCAATCACCAAAAAATTTTTTATGAAATATAACTAAAAAATAATATTTATTATTTAATGAAATAAATAAATCTTCATAAGTCAAATTAAAAGTATAATTCATCGATGATGATGTTAAATAAATTGGAGGAAATTTTGTCAAATTGACATTATTATTACAAGTATAATAAAAATAATCATTGAAATCATAAGAAACTAATACTTTTTGACATAAAGTTTTATTAATTAAATCTTGAAAAAAAATTGTATTAATTTTTCTTTCATAAGCAGTAGTACCCTCTATTCCTTTATTTGATACATCTAATTTTAAATATGAATCAAAGAAAGTTTGATTTTGAATTACAACCTTCATTGTTAAAGTCCAAAAATTAAGTTCTTCAATGGAATCTGTTTTTAAAAATTTTTCTTCATATGTTTCTTTATCATATTCATGAGGATAACCTCCAATTATTAAATAATCTTTTTCATTTTTATTTTTTGAAAAATTAAAATGAAAAGCATATGAATCTAAAATTTTTTTATGGTTTAAAATATTTATTACATTTGAATTACTATATAATGAAGATGAAATAAAAGTTAAACCTAATTGGGCATTTGATAATCTTACACAATATTCACCATTATACTTATTAGACAAAATAAAAGTAATATTATTTAAATTCTTATCTTTGTTGTTAATTGATTTAAAATTAAAAGATTCACTTCCTTCAAAACCATTATGAAGACATTGTTGACCATAAGAATATTCAGTTTCAGAATGATTTAAATAAGTATTTGATGCTTTATAATTATATTTACCTCCTTTTTCTATTGGTGAAATATAAAAAGCATGTTCATATAATTTTATGTTGAAAACAATATTTTGAGGTGGATTTCCCACTTTTAATTCAGTTTCTATTTCATTGTCCAATAAATAATCAATGAAATTTTCTGGGGAAGGTGAAATTATTTTTCTTTTAAATGGAAAAATAAATTGAGATGAAATATTTTGTACCAAATATAAATATATAAGAAATTTATGAATCTTTATCATCTTATTTAAATAATCATTTATTTTATAAGTTTGGTAATTAATTCATTTCAAAAAAGTAAAAAAATAATTTAATTTATCTTGATGATGTTTTTTGTTCAATAAATAAAAATATTAAAATTTCATTTCTGATAAATAATAAGTTATAAGTATATAAATAGAATAAATCTAATTCTTTTTAAATAATTTATTAATTTATTTTTTTTAATTAATTAAAATAAATTATAAATCAAATTTTAGTTACTAAAAATGAATCATTTTATTTATATAAAATATTCAATAAAAAACACAAAAAAAAAAAAAGTTATAAATCTTCAATTTTCTTTAGTCTATCCCATAAAGCTAAATTTTCTAAACTAGGTTTATAAAAGAATTTTTTATAATAATCAACATTATCTTTCCTAGGAAAAGCCCTAACAAATCCACCGGAAGGTCTAGTAAATTCAGCAAGAGCTCTATCAACACTTTCATCAATAATACTTTTATAATAACATTCTCCATCAAAATGTTTTCCAGTAACATGAGAATAAGATGTTATACCTAATATATTATTTGTATCAACTAATAATTTAGATTTAATAACTGAATCAACTCTAGTATAACTAATAAAACTTGGGAAAGCATTAAATTCAATTAACCAAGGTTTTAAATGATTATCAATTAAAACATCAATTCCAAAAAGTCCAAAAATATTATTATCATTAATTATATTTTTCTTACGTTGGGCAAGAATTTCTGAATCTAACATTGTTATTAGAGTTTTTACAGTAAAATCATTTATTCCTTCCATTATTTCATCAAAGTCAAAACCTTCATTTTCAAAATGTCTTCTTAAAGTTTTTATTGTCCATGTATTTCCAAATTCGGAATCTGGATCATTATTGATTAAAAATTTTTCACTTTTATCATTCAATGAAGTATTTGTTAAATGGATATATAAATTTTTTAAAGTATCTAAACTTATAGTATAATCATCTACACATAAACGAACTAAACCATCATTATAAACATATACTATTAAAGGATTAAAACTTGTGACAAGGACATAAACTCTAAGATCATATTTTTTTTTATTTAATAAATGAGGATGAGCAATATATTTATTTACTATACAATTTGGACAAACATCTTCAGGTTTTTCCATTATGTAAATTCCTCTTCCTTGATCTGAATCAGGTGGTTTTACTAACCATAAATTTTTGGTTGATAATTTATAATTTTTCATTCTTTTGTCAAATATTTCTTTATCTTTTGGTAATATAAAAGTTTCTGGAAGATAATTAAAATCATTTGGAAATTTCATATGATAAGGACGATAATTATAATATAATAAGTCTTTTCTTGTTATTTGATAATGAGTTAAAAAACAAAAATATTTTTGATATTTAAATAAATTTTGTGGTATAGGTAATCTTACATTATAAATATAATTTGCAGTTTTTGTATTATTTACATTAATTAAATTATTATAAGAACAAGAATCATGTAAACATTCATATTCTGGATCAGGATATTTTACTACATTAACAAAATATTCTTTTTGATTTGAATTTAAAGTTATTGTAGATAAATTTAATTTAGATGTATTTTGAATTTCTGCTGCTGCTGGAGGATATTTAAAATAAATATATCTTTGTTGGCATTTAACTATATGTTGAGGAGGTGTAAATAATGTTAATTCTTGACTTTCAATATCTTTAACTTCTGGATAATCATCTAAATAATTTTCATAAGTATAATTTTCATTTTTACAAGTTTTTGAATACTCAGATAAATTCAAATGGTAATATTTAATAAAATCATTTTCATAATAACAGACATTTTTAATAAAACCTTTACTATAACATCTCAATTCTCTTTTATAAATAAAAAATGATAATAAATATTTTGCATAAAGATTTGAAGTATAATTTCCATCAGCAAAAATTAAATCTTCTTTATCATTTAAACTCATAATTAGATTACAAGATTTTTTATTTAGTTTATATAAATGTGTATCAGTTAATAAAAATAGAGTTACTTGTGTTATTGGATAATATTTTTTTATTTTATCTTTTTTAATATTTTTCATTTCTCAGGAAATTGAAGAATCATATTCAAATTCAATCTTATATTTAGAAATTTTACAATATGGAGCATCATTAGAAATAATTCATTCATTATTAAAATTAGTAAGGGCTCCTCTAATAACTACTGTAATTCAAGTTTTAAGCAGAATAATAATAGTAATTCTTCTTCAAATGTATCCTGATTATGTTTCAATAAATTATTTACTTCTTTCCTTTGCATGGTCTATTTCAGAAATTGTAAGATACCCTTTTTATATTTTAAATTCTCTTGCTAAATTAATAAATAAAGATAATTTAATTCCTTATTTTTTATTATGGGCTAGATATTCATTTTTTATTGTTTTATATCCTATTGGAGTTTCTGGTGAAATTTTAACCATTCTATTTTCTAGACCAGAATTAGTAAAATATAGCACAAAATATATAAATATTAATTATGTAATTTATGGAATAATATGCTTATATATTCCTGGTTTAACAATGTTATATACTCATTTACTTAAACAAAGGAAAAAAGCTTTAAATCCAAAAGTACAAAAAATAGAGAAAAAAACCCAATAAAATAAAATCAATTATTAATTGAAAAATAAATTAATTATAATTTAATCTTCTTTTAAAAATAAAAAAAACAAAAGAAAACCTTTAAAAAAAATATCATTATAAAAAAAAATATTATGAAATATATTTAGCAGCTTGTTCATGAAGCAATTTAGCAGAACTTTTAGCATCATAAAACAAACTATGAATTTCCTCTACGTCACCCTTATTAACTTTACTCCTTCCTTGAGAATCAGCCAAAATTTTACTAGGAGTTAATAATTGAACAACATATCTTAAAGAAGTTTTAGCTCCAATTTTTCCTAATTCAGCAAGGGCATCATCTTCTAATTCAATATTTTCAGTAACTGCTCTAATACTCAAAATATTAACCATTTCAGCTAAAGAATAAGGAATTGTTTTTGTAATAAGTAACCTATCTAATAAATCAACTGGAATTCCATGTGGAGATTTAATATCAGTTCCCCTTATTGTTGAAATTCCTCTATTAGTTGCAAAAATAACAATAGGTGCTAAAGGAGATTCAAGTGCTTTATTTAAATAAGTGAAACATTCTATATCTAACATATGAACTTCATCAATAAATAAAACTCCAGGAACTAATTCTGCTATTCCATGATCAATATATTTATTAACTACTTTATTTATTTCAAATCTTAACTTATCTGTTATTTCTGTTTTTTTTGGTTTCATTATCTGACCCATCATTGACATGAAATCATGTCCACCTTGTGGTCTAGCATTAGCAACATCTAAATCATGTAAAGTAACATCTTGTACAATTTCTTTCTTCTTATGAGGTTCTCCTTTAGGAATAGGAACATACTCTTCAGCTTCTAAATCAAATTCAGTAGCATAAGCATCACATCTTCCAACTCTTTTAACTGCTCCAGTTGAAGTTTCAATATAAATAATATCTCCAACACTCACTTTCTCCTTTTGTAAATTTTCATAAACAGTAGGATCTAATTTAATTTGTCTTGAACCTTTTGAAGTTTTTAGACCAATGGTAACAGAAGAAATAGTTTTTCCATATCCACCATTAGGATCATCAGTTTCTTCAGGAGTAATTTCAGTAACTTCACCTTCCCAAACTTCTTTATTTTCTTTAATACGTAATCCAATAGCTCTTCTGAAATTTTCCATTAAAATTTCTGTTTTCTTAATTTCAGATGAATAAACTTCAGAACCAACCATTAAACAAAAAGGAACTTTAGGTCCTAATTCTTGTGATATACCTAATGCTAAAGCTGTCTTTCCTGTTCCAGGAGGACCTGCAAATAAAAGCGCTTTTCCTGCCATTTTTTTCGATTTTATTAATTCTACTACTATTCCTGATGCTTGACGAGCATCCATTTGACCTACTAAACCACATGATATTTCTTGAGGTTTTCCTTCTTTGTCTAATCCTAATCCTTTTACATGACTATGGGCACTTATTCTTTGGGTTCTGGTTGTAGATTTTACTTCTTGGATTTTGACACTCATTTTTTTAAATGAGAATTTAATTTTTTTTTTTTTTAATCAGTTTTTTTTTAATTTTTTTGTTCTAGAATTATTTATTTTTTTAGAGTTTTTTAGGACTGTTTTTATCATTGAAATTTTTAAAAAATAAAATTAATCGAATTTAAATCTTTATTTCATTTGTAGATAATGGAGAATTTTAGAAAAAGCTCTTTTTTTAATAAAAATAATATAAAAAGATAAATATTATACCAATAAAAATAATATAAATATAGTAAAATATGGAAAAAAAAAAATCTTTTTAAAATATCCCAAATCAATCTAAATATTTTTTACAAAATATAAATAAATTAAATGATTGATTGTAAAATTGATTGTAAAAAATTTTGAAAGAAATAATTTTTTTATTTTTCAAAATAGTTTTTATTTCATTTTTTTATAAATAGATAAATATCTTCCTAATAGAGAAAAAATGACACACATCATTTAGTTGAAAACATTTTTTTTTTTTTCATTAATTATTAGATTATTCAATCAATTTATAAGCAATTAAAATTTAAGTATTAAATTACTTTTAACATTTTTTGAAACTTTTTTTGATTTAATTGTTGAAAATATGAAGATAGTAAAGACAATAATTTATAAAAAAGAGTTATTTTATAACTAAATGTTCTACTTGTTTTTATTTTGATTTTTATTTGTTAAATGATTGAAAAAATTTTTCACTTTCATTCTGAAAAAAAAAGAAACTAATAAATTAACTTTTTCAAAAGAAAATTATTTCATTTTTAAGAAATTAAAATTTATTAATTATTTAAAATTAATCTTTAAAAAATCATTCAAAAAAATATGTTGTACTCTGTAAACTCAATTTATTATAGACAATTTCTTGGAGGAAAGTAAATCAACATTTTAAATATTTTAGGAAATTACAATCCAATAGTAATCAATCAGCTCCTGCAGTGAATAAGACTGAAAAAGAAGTTAAAGCTCAGCCTTTAAAACCAACGTCTGCATAGTGAATAAAAAAAATTAAATAATCTTATATAATAATTGATAAAATCTCTTTTTTTTTAAAATATTTTTATAAATATTTATTCAGAGATAATTTCTTTTTCCTTTTATTTTAATATTTATTATATAAAGGAGATAATCACAAACCTTTAGAGCTCAAAAAGTGATTTTCATAAAACATATCATTTTATTTTTTCTCTCAATAAGAATTAAAAAATAATATAATTTAAAAAAAAATATTTCTTAAAGAATTTAGACATTAAAAAATACATTGATTTTAAATGGTTTCATAATGTTTTTCACAGAATTTATAATTATATTCCTTCTTCCACAAAAAATGCTGCAATGAAAATAAAATTAATAAACATAATATAGCCATTGAAAAATTTGTTCAAACTTTAATTAATAATCATTTATTTTAACATAGCCTAATTATTTTGATTTTGTTTCTATGGAAGATAAATCTCGATTTTATTCAAGACAAACATTATTGTAAAGGAAGAAAATAAATCCCATTTATTTGAAATTGGAATATAATGATTAGTATTTGGTGATATAATGAAAAATCAAAGAGAATTAATTGAAATTAATTAAGGGAATAATTTAAATTGATAATAAATAACGTCAAGAAATGAATAATTTGAGCAAAAAATGAATAAAAAAAATTATGTTTGTTTAAAAATTAATTCAAAAAAAAGAAGAATTACATAAAAAGGGAGATTATTCATAAATAATGGGATTAAAAAAAAGATTTGAAATACAAACAAAATTTAAAAATAACAAAGATTTAGTTTTAGCCCTTTAAAAATATTATCAAAAGATTATCTAGATATAGTAATATAATTTAAACTTTCATTTTTTTCTAATATTTCATGAATAAACCCAAAACAATTAGAAATAGAAATATTATATCAACAGATAATTCATTAATATTTTTTGGACTTCAATAAATGAAATAAATAAATTGGTGAAGATTTGCAAAAATTTAATTTTTGTATATGAAAAAAAAAAATAAAATTTAAATTTGTTAATTATATTAAATATTTAATTTATTATTAATTAATTACAATAAAAATTGTAATTGTTTACATAACTTTTTATTTCATTTCTTTTTTAAAATATCAACTCTTTAATAATGGTTTTATTTTTTGAATTATCTTTTTAAAAAGAATTTATTTTATAAATAACCATTAAGAGATATTTTTTTTATAAAAAGAACAAGATAAATTTTATTTACATTAAGAAGATGTTTTTAGTATAATTTAAAGAATAAAAAAAGGAATATTAAAATAAAACATGATATTAAATAATAATATGAAGAATATTTTAAATATGATTTTTTATATAAAACTATATTTGAATTAATTCCTGTCTTATTTTTTGGGAGATTTGGAAATAATATTAAAAGAAATAAAAACAAAGAACAAAAATTATATAAAATTATAGTGTATATGGGCAATTAAAATACATTCATTAATAAGAAGTAAATAATTTAAAAAAAAACAAAAGAATAAGTAAAAAAAGTCTTTCCCATCTCCTATTAATCACTTTTATATCTAATATATCTAAAAAAAAAAATTTTTCTGATTTTATTTATAGTTTAAACAAATAGGAAATAAAAATACCATTCTTTTTTCAAATAAAATTGATTAGAAGAATATAAAAGAAGTAATGACTTATCAATGAAGAGGAATAATTCTAATTTTTACTTTTTGATAATAAAATTAAATATTTTAACATTATTTTATGATGAAAATTATGTTAATGGTTAAATTATTGGAAAATAAAAAATTAAATAATACTATTTCTTATATAAAGTATTATACAAATAAAATTAATATCTTAATCCAAAAAATTTGGAAAAGAATTAATTTTTCCTTTTTCAAATTTTTAATAAAATAGTATATTCTTTTAAGAAAAGAAAAATAATTAATTTTTAAAATTATAATTTTTAATGTATGAATGACTTGTTAAATGGATATTTCAGATTCATTAGATAGGGAATTTAGGTCCAAAAAAATGAAATTTTGAGAAATATCTCACTGGTTTTATCCAAATATGAAATTCTAAATTTCTTTTAATTTTCAATAAAAATTTTGCTTATATGGCAAATATCTTTATGAAAATTATATATTAATTTCATATTTATTATATTGAACAATCATATAATTATTCTTTGAAAAATAATAAACTTCATAATATAAATTTAGGAGTTTTATTGGATATCTTTAAAAATAATAATTAATTATGTATCATTAGATTAACAAATCAATCTTTAAATCATAAAAAAAAATAAATTTCAAATATCAAAATATATCTTATATCATCATAATAATTATCCTTTAGAATAAAAATAAAAAAGTAAAAAATAAATCCAAACCATGAAAAATTGGATAATAAAAATTAAATACAATATTAATGATAAAAAGATTATTTAACATAAAAAAATCTTTTAAATTTTCAAAAAAAAATTAAACTATTGAAATTCTTTTTGTAACTGTTTCTTATTAGCAATAAGACTTTTATGAATATGTGGAATGACTCCACCCCCAGCAATAGTAGCACTAATCAAAGAATCCAATTCTTCATCACCTCTAACAGCTAATTGCAAATGTCTGGGAGTAATTCTTTTAACTTTCAAATCTTTAGAAGCATTTCCTGCGAGTTCCAAAACTTCAGCAGTAAGATATTCTAGAATTGCAGCAGTGTAAACAGCAGCAGTTACACCTACTCTATTCTTAGCATTTACATATCCTTTTAATAATCTATGTATACGACCTACTGGAAATTGAAGTCCTGCTCGAGCTGATTTTGATTGAGGTGCTTTTTTTCCATGGATTGCTTTTCCACCTTTTCCTCCTTTTCCGCCTTTTCCACCTGACTATATTAGTGTTATATAAATTATTTTTTATTATTTTAAGCGCTCTTACCATTTTTTTATTATAAGTTTGATAATTTTGAGTTTTATATTTTTTTTTTTTTTTGAATATATTTTTTTTTTTTTATTTATTTTTAATTTTTTTGTTTTATTTTTTTTTATTATTTATTTATAAAATTTGAAGGTTTATAAGGGAGATTTTTAAATTTTTTTACTTTTTCGACATATTATTTTTAGAAAAGCAAAAAAGGACATAATTTTTAATATTTTTTTTTAATCAAATAAATATTACTTTAATTAAAATATTTTTAACAATTATAATCATAAAATTAATGAATATTTATTCATCAAAAAGAATTTTAGATAATAATCTTTATATTAATACTTCATTCATCAAAAATAAATCAGGAAAAAATAATTTAAATTATTTATCAACAGATTCTAACTTAAAAAAGTATAATATTACTAATTCATTATCAAATATAAAGATTCAAAATAATACAAAATCACATATATATTCCAAAAAAATTTATCCGATTTATCATTCTTTTAATAAAATAAGTAATTATGCTTATTCAGAATCAAATCTAAATAAAGATATAAGATATCAAAATATTAAAAAAACATCAAAAAATTTACAAATCAAATTAGATAAATTAATAAGTCATTCAAAAGAAAAAAATTTTGAAAATGAAAGATATAGAATATTAAGACAACAATATTTAGATAAACCATTATCAACTCAAAGACAAAGTAGTTTAGATATAAAAGAGAATTTAATAAACAAAAAAATATTACAAAATAATAAATTATTAAATGTTAGTGCAAAAGATTTAAATATATTATATAACCAATATTCTTCTTTTTCAAATAGAAATTCAAATTCAATTTCAAAAGATTATTCCAACACTAATATTTCATTTTCCAGAAATTATGATAAAAAGCCATTTATTTCTTTTAACTCTCCTAAAAAAAAAACAGTTTATCAAACATTTATCTCAAAAAGAGGTTATTATCTTAATAATAATTCAAATTTAGATGATAAAAATGAAAGTTTAATACAAGAAAAAATTAAAAATCATGAATTTCTTAGATCTAATACTGATTATTTATCTCCACAAAATAGGAAATTTTTAGATAATCTTCGAAAATCACCTTTAAATAAGAATAACATTAAAATAAATGATAATATTAATAATAAAATAGAAGATGATAATGATAATAAAAATGATTCTCATGAATTAAGTCATTTAGCTGAAGATTTAATAGAAGCTTTTAATTTAAATAATAAAAAAAATTTAAAAGAAAAAAAGAAAATAATTAAAGAAAAACAAGAAAATAAAAAAGATGATTATTTTAAATTCCAAGACAAATTAAAATTTATACAAGTAACAAAAGAAAATAAAAATAATATAGATGAAAAAACTAATAATAGTAAAATTCTATCAAATGAAAGTAGTCCAAAAATAAATAATGTTTTTAATTCAGATAATTTTGAATTAAAGAAAAATACATGTAATATTAAAAATGAAATTGATATTTTAAAAACAAATTATGATTTAGATTTTAATAATTTTAAACCTTTTGATGAAAAATTAAAAATAGATGAATTAATTGCTGAAAATGATAAAGACAATAATGATTTATTAAATTTAAAAAAACAATTAAATGAAAATTCAAGAAAAAATTCTTTTGAAAATACACAAGATTTTACAAAAAAAAGTGAACCAATATTTAATCCAATCCAGAGTGTCATTTCAGAAGTTAGTGAAAATAAAGAATTTTCAGTTTATAATGAAAATGAATTAAGTTCAAAAAATCCTTTTCAAAATTCAAACAGTATTATAAATAATAATGAAAATCAAAAAAGTGATTTTTATAAAAATTCAAATACAAAAGAAAATTCATTAAATAGTGAAAATACAACATTAAAAAATAATAATAATGATAAAAAAATTGAAAGATTTCAAAAAAAAATTGTTAAAAATCCCTTTATCAACAATAAATTTGAATGTAAAAATGAGAATATAATTGAAAATAGTTCTAAAGAAACTAATATATGTAAAAAGGAAGAGAAAGAAGAAAAAATAAATCAAAATCTAAATTCTGATATTAATAGTCAAAATATTTACACTAATAAGATATCTTCATTGTCAAAAATTCCAAAATCAATTCATCAAAAAGAAATAAGGGAAAATAGTTTAAATGAAAAAGATAAAAATATAAATCCTTTTTTAAATAATAAATTTATTACAGAAAAAAAAATCCAGTTAAATGGAATAAAAAAATATAATGAGCCAATAAAAAATAATATTAAAGAAGAAGATAAAGAATTAGAATATTATCTTAATGATAGTGATTTAATTAATTCTTATATATAAAATAGTATTTTAACGAATTTTTTTCTTTTTTTTTAAATAAATTTTTGTCTTCTAAATATTTGAGTATAATATTTTTTTATAATGAAATCAATATTCATTTCAGGTAAAAATCATAAAATTATAATTCAGTGTTCTCCTAATCCTGTTAATCCTATTTATAACATTTATTTTCCATATAGTATTTCTACTATATACATTGTCCCAGAATTATATTGATAGAATAATTTTGTGGTAAAGCAATGCATTTATATTCTTGACATTTAAAAATATAATATTTCATTTTTATATTTTAGGGAGCACGGACATGACATGTCGTCTACGGTAATTTAACCATATATGAATAAAATAAAATTTTGTGAATTATAATTAAAAAGATTATATTATAATTTTTTTTAACATAATATAAAAAATTAATTCATAAAATTAATAAATAATATTATTTATTTCAATTTATTTATTGTTTATTTTTCAATTTTTTGGATTTTTATTATTCTTTTATTTAAACTAAATCAAATCATTTATTGTATTATTTATTTCTTTTAAATTTAAAAAATTCATTATTTATTTTGAAAAAGAATTATAATTTTTTTATCATTTAAAAATAAATTAATTATATTATTTGATTTTATGAACT
>JAEEGI010010879.1_pt1 | contig 19730 bp, 10 predicted proteins | sample 8958751 | NCBI WGS metagenome assembly JAEEGI01 (sample SAMN16246545, study PRJNA631951) | gut metagenome | biome: gut microbiome; feature: rumen; material: KS-attached | host: Bos | place: Iran: Karaj | collected 2018-10 | reverse complement strand
TCATAATTAAAACACATTATTTTTATAAAAAAAATTTTATAAATTTTTTACCTTTAAAATTAATTTAAATATTAATTTCAATTTAAATTTAATTATTATCATATTTAAATTTTTTAAATAAAAATATTATTGAAAATCAAATAAAATAAATCTAATTAATGAATAAGTTAAATACTCATGAACACAAAAAAAATTAAATGGAAGAACAAAAAATATCCCAAAGGCAGACAACAGGAACATATTCAATAATAGATTTAGATAAAAACCCAACTTAAAAAATAAGAATATCATCTCCAAAAAGTATAAAAGCTTGCAACAATTAGGAGATACAAACCAAGATTTGATTACATATTATTTTCAGACTTTCTTAAATTTAACTCAGATTTATCAAATATAAAATTCTGATTTACAAAGAAAAATATATCAACATATAGAAAATATTAGAAAAGAAAGAATAGAAGAAATAAAATCATTAAGAGAAATAATATTAAGAATAAACTATAAAAAAAAAAAAATAATAATGAAAAAAGCAAAAAATCAAATTCATTGTATGATAACAAAAATATACAAATTATATTCCATTAACAAATAAATACAAATCATTCAACAAATAATTATTATAATAACACTACATATAATTATTTAAAAAAAATAAATAGTAAAGAAACATATAATAATACATCAATAAAAAAATATAAAAATGAAATAATTTATCAAGAAAATTTAGAAAGACAAATTGAAAAAGAAAAAAAAGGGAAGCTTCTTTTATTGTTTTCCGTCGGTAACTAATAGAACAAATTGTAGAAGAACAAGAAAAAAAAGAGAAGATACTTTACAATAGATTCTTAATAAAAATAATAAAATTGATTAATTTAAAAGGCAAAAAGAATTAATTAATGAAAATCAAAGAAAAATAGCTATTGAAGTTAATAGAAAAAAAGAAAAATATTCTCAAAAGTTTCATAATTTTTTCTAAAAAAAATATTGATGAAAATACTCTTAATGCTATTAAAGAAATGTTTATTGATAATCAAGAAATAATCATTTAATTGAAGATTTTAATTAAATAAATGAAAAAATCATAAAGGTTAAATTGTCCTTTTTTTAAAAATAAAGTCAAATTATTATATGAATTAAAATATAGTTTTTTTGAATTTAAATAAAAATTATTTATTATTATTTCTAATAACTTATAATACTAAATTTAATATATTTAATTTAAAAAATGTTCTTTCTAAATAAAAAAGAAATACAATTCAAAAAAGAAAAAAAAATAAAAAAATGGGAAACAAAAATAAATAAAAAGTAAATCCCCTACATGAAATATATCAATATTAACTGCTATTTTAATTTCTTTATCTTTTATAAAATTTTAGATTAAAATTTAATGCAGTTAATACTAAATAAAAAATTTTAAGAGAAAATATAGTAAGTTAAACCAAATTAATCACATATTTTTTTAATTTGAATAATTAATTTGAAAAAGGTAAATTATTTTAAAATTTGTTCTAATATTTCAAATGGGTATATAAAATTATATTTTTTATAATAAAAAATAAAAAATAGATTACAATATATTATAAATAATATTATTTTTCTAAAGCTTAATATTCCTAAGCATTTGTTTAGCATTAATTGGATTTAACCTTCTATTAGGAATAACTTTAGGACTTGAATAATCATTATTTTTATAATAATAATTCATCGGTTTCCTATTATGATATATATAATTATTTTCAAAAGACTTTTTGTTTTGATTCTGTCCATAATTCAAATCTAGACTTGGAGAATAAATTTTATAAATATCAGACAAACCTAATCCTTCAATATATTTTTGTTGTTTAATTTTCTTTTGTTGTTGATATTTCTTTTGAATAAGATTATTATTATAACTATGATTATTATTATTATTACTAAAATTATAAATGTAATTATAATTATTACCTGGGCTTTTACTATTCCTGTTATAATTCCTTTGAAAAACTATAACATTATTATTTTTCCTGTCTTCTCCTTCTCTTGATTTAGTTCTTTTTTTGTCTTCATCAACTAATTTAATTTCTTTTTCACTAATTCCTTTATCAATTCCAATATTAATAATATTATTTTTATTCATTCCATCTCTGTGACTAATAGTTCCAATTTTATTTTTAATATTAGGTAAATTATTATTAGGGAAAGTATTTTTTTTTTTTTCATCTTGATAATTAGCACCAGGTAATTTTTCACTTAAAAAAAGAATATTTTTAGGAATTCTAATAGTTTTCAACAATTCACTATCATCAACATTATCTCCTTCAAATCCACATTGAGCTTTAAAAAATTCTAATCTTTTTTTAACAATTGGACATTTTAAAATTTGTCCACAACTAGGTCTATCAGAAGAATTAACTTTTAAAAGCATTTTAATGACTTCCATTAAATCATTAGAATATTTATCACTAATTTTTCCATATTCTCCTTTAATCACTTTATTATAAAGTCCTTCCATATTTTTAGCTCTGAAAGGAGGATGTAACATACACATTTCATAAGTTACACAACCTAAACTCCAAATATCACTTTTATAATCATATGGACTATCTTTCCAAACTTCAGGACTAGCATAATAAGGAGTTCCAGTTTGAGTATAACCTAAACCTTTCTTTGCTACTTTTGATACATTTAAATCTCCTATTTTTGCTGAACCATCACTTTCTAAAAATATATTTGCACTTTTTAAATCTCTATGTAATATTTTTTTATCATGAAGTGCTTTTAATCCACGAGTCATTTGAATAAATATTCTCCATATATCTATTTCTTCAAAGAGACATCCTATTTTTTTAAATTCTGTTATTTTTTGATATAAATCTCCCTTATCTGCAAATTCCATTACTAAACATAATGAAGAATCTGAATCTTCTATAAATGCTTCTTTATATGATATTACAAATGGAGATTTTATACTTGCTAATATTCTAATCTCATTTAATGCGTTTTCTTTTTCTTTTTCATTTAAATTTTGAAGTTTTACTTTTTTTAATGCGTAAATTTTGGAATCTGCTTTTCTCTTTACTTTATATACTATACTATATGCTCCATCTCCTAGTTTTTCTAAAATTTCAAAGTTATCCATTTTATATGTTTATTTTTTTTCTTTTTGAATGTTATTTTTTTTAATGTTGTTTTTTTGTATTTATTTTTTTTTTAATTGTTTTTATTTTTTATTTATTTTTATAAAAAATATTATCGATATTGTTTAACTAAATTAATTGATATATATATTCATTTATATTATATATGAAATAATAATCAAAATATCAATTAAAAATTATATTTCAAATTTCCATTAAATATATTCTTTGAATATTAATTAAAGAATAAAATTCTATAAATTATAAATTAAAAAAGAAAAAAAATATGAATGATTTTCTAAAAAGTTTAGATTTCTTTGGAATAGCTCTTAGTTTTCATTTTAAAACAAAAGAAAAATATGTGTCGAATACAGGAGGAATATTATTTTTAATTTATATAGTATTATCATTATCATTTGTAATAATAAATTTTTTAGATTTAATAAAAAGAAATTCCAAATCAATCATATCATATAAAATGCAAACTCCATCAACAGATACAATTAATTTTAACAATTATTCCTTAACTCATGCTTTTGGATTGGTATGTTCAGGACCAAATAAAGGGGAAGAAAAAAATTATTTTGATATAACTATTAATCAAGTTAAATTAATTCAAGAAAATGGAGATAGAAAATATTTAAAAAATCCATTAAATTATTCTTTTTGTACAACACAGCATTTTTTTAATAAATTTAATGATTCTTTTGAAAAAAATGGTTTAAATCAAAGATATTGTTTGGATGATGATATAACAATTAGAGGTTTATATACTGATGAAATATATGAATATGTTGAATTGACTGTATCAATGAAAAAAACTCAAGTTGAAGATTATATAACTTATTATGATATTTTAACTAAAAATGATTGTACTTTCCAATTATATCATATTGATAATGGAATTGATATTGATAATTTTGATAATCCTATTGTTCCTTTTATTAGACAAGAATTTATTAAATTAAATCCTATAAATTTTAATAAAATGGAAATTTATTATATCACTGAAAAAATTATGACCGATAAAAATTATTTATTTAATAATTATCATGTTAAATATATTGCAGGTTTTTCTATGTTTTCTTCTTTTAGTTTATATAAAGGTTTTGATAGATTCGAAAAAAAGCCACAAGATTATGATAAATTAGCTAAATTTTTTCTAAGAGCTGATACTGTGAGAAATGTAATTTCAAGGAAATATATGAAATTTACTGAATTTTTAGCAAATGTTTCTTCTTTAATTTCAGGAGTTTATTTATTTTTATATTCTATTATGGCGAGAATTAATAAATTTTATTGTAAAGAAAAATTAATGACTAAAATGTTTCAGTTTAAAGATAATAATAGTGATATTTTTATTAAGAAACTAAAAGAATATTTACCTAATGAGAAAAATACATTTAATATTATTAAAACATTTACAAATAATTTTCAAAGCCCAAAATCTAATCATTTAAAAATTAAAAGTAAATTCAAAAATCAAGTAAAAATATATAATAATAATAATAAATCATTAACAACAGAAGAATTAATAAATAATAATAATGTATATTCAAATTGTAATATTCAAAACACTAATAATGAAGATAAAGATAAAGAAAAAGATAAAGATAAAAATAAAAGTATATTAAAAAGATCTTTCACTTCATCATTATCATATGAAAAATTTCATTTTCAATATAATTTATGTGAAATCTTAATTTTACTATTTTGTTGTTCTTGTTTTTCATGGAAAAAATTAAAAATTAAAAATTCCTTATTTAAAAAAGGAGAAAAAGAATTATTTTTAAGAACAGACATTTTATCATATACAAAAAATATGCATATTTTAGAAATATTAACATATATTTTATTAGAACCTAATCAAATTCAAATGATTAAATTTTTGTCGAAACCAACTATTTCATTAAATAAACCTAAACTTAATGAAACACATAAAGTTCAATGGGATATTAATACAAAAAATAAAATTCCTGATAATGAAATAAAAGATTTTTGTCAAGAATATAAAAAATTAAATTCAACAGTGAAAAAAAATGATATTGATAAAAAATTATTTACAATTGTAAATTTAGAACTTGACCACTTATTTGAATGATTATTATTTTTTAAATTTAAAATATATATAAAAGATTAATATAATATAGGATAAATTATATATAAAAGTAACTAAAACATTGATTAAAATGGTTTATAAATTGAATAAATTATATAATAAATTTTTAAAAATTAAAAAAAAAATATAAATATCATTTATAAAAAATGGCAGGTTTTTTAAAAGAAGACTCAACCTTTACTCACGTAATAGCAATTGACTTTGGCACAGGAGCATCAGGGTAAGAAAAAAAAGTTGATATAAAAAAATAATAATAGATATGGAATAACACCTCGAGTAACAAATGGACAGAAACCTCGAATAGAAGTATTCAACCCAGTAGAAGACAACGATGATCAAAAAACTCCAACAGCAATATTATTTGATAATGATGGTTCCTTTTTAGCATTTGGTTCAAGAGCATTACAAAAATATGCAGAAATTGTTGATGATGGTGAAACAGCAATGTTATTTCAAACAGTAAAAAAAAAAATTTTAAAAAAAAAATTTTTTTCATCTTTTTCTATAGTATAAAATGGCATTATTTAGAGGAGAAAAAAATGCAATATCTGCAGATGGAAGAGAAATGTCATTAATGAAAGTAATAAGTGAAAGTTTAAAATTTATAGCAAATAAAGCTTTGGAAAAATTAAAAGAGCAAATAGGAGATATAGTAAAAAAAGAAAAAATAAGATGGGTATTAACAGTTCCTGCATTATGGTCAGAAGAAAATAAAATGTTTATGCAGAATGCTGCTGTTGAAGCAGGAATAGTTTCTCATTGGAATTCAGATAATTTATTATTATGTTTAGAACCTGAAGGAGCTTCTATTCAATGTAGAGAAGATGCTGATGAAAATTTAAAGAAACAAATGAAAAAAAATGATATTGTTCTAGTGTTAGATAATGGAGGTGGTACTAATGATATCTCTGTTCAAAAATTAAAATGTGAACCAAATGAAAGCTTCTTAAGTGAAGAAGTTTTACCTTCTTCTGGAGGATGTGAATGGGGTTCTAAATATGTTGATAAAAATTTCGAAGATTTTTTAAAAATTTTCTTCGGAGATGAATTATTTAATATTTATCTTAAAAATGCTCTTGCTAGATTAGAAATTTTAAAACATTTTGAAATGTTAAAAAGAAAATTTCTTCCTGAAGGAGATGAAAGAAGTAGACTTCAATTAAGTTATTTAAGTGAAAATTTAAATTCATCAAAATTAAGTAAATTAGTAGAAAATTATAATAAAAAATCAAAAAAAGATTTTCAAATAAAACAAAGAGGAGCATCATGTATAGATTTACCTCCAGCGTTAATGGTATCATTTTTTAAGCCATTATTTGATAATATAATAAATAAAGTAGCAGAATTATTAAATCAAGCAAAAGAGAAAGAAGGTCATTCAGCAAAATTTATATTTATGGTAGGTGGATTTTCAGAAAGTCCATTTTTAAAAAGTGAAATAAAAAAAAAATTTGAAAATCAAGAAATTACAGTTTTAGCACCTAAAAGACCTCAAGTTTCAGTTATTAGAGGTGCAGTAATGTTTGGATTAAATCCTAGATTAATCACTTCTAGAATTGCTAAAATGACTTATGGTATTAATACTTTAACTACTTTTAATCCTGAAAGACATCCTGAGAATAAAAAAGTAGTTATTGAAGGAGAAGATTTTTGTGAAGATGTTTTCGATGTTTTTGTAAGAAAAAATCAATCTGTTGGAATTGATGAAAAACATACTAAAATTTATTGTCCTGTTAGAAGTAGACAAACTGTCATGAGAATTATTTTTTTTTGTACTGATGCTGTAGATGTTGAATTTGTTGATGAACCTGGTGTTAAAAAATTAGGAGAGTTAAGTATTGATATTGGAAAAGCTTTTCAAACTGTTGAAGATAAAACTGTTAAAGTCACTTTAATGTTTGGTGATACTTCTATTAAAGCTTCTGTTACTAATAAAGATTCTACTGAAGAAAGAAATTGTGAATTTAATTTTGAACAAAGTTAAAAATTGATTTTTTTAATTTTTTTTCTTAAATTTTTTTAAGAATATGGTTGTTTAAAATTATTATTATTGTAAAATATAATAAATTTTATAGATATATTTTTTTTATATTTTAGGTATTATAAAAAGAATAAAAACTTATAATAATGAAATTGATAATAATTTAAATATACTTTTCTTATTTAACATAAATTTAAATTTTTAATACATATTACTTTGTGAAATAGGTCCTAAATAATTTTCCCTCATAGTACCAAGAGGTCTAAAAGAATTTTCATAAAATTGTAATTGTTTAATTCTAAATCTAATTTCTCCTCCTTTTTCCATTTTTCCAGAATCATTAGAAGTATAATAATTATTATTATTTGAATCATAAATAAAATTAGGTGGAAAATCAGATTTGGAAATAAAAGTTTTAATAGGACCAACAGAAACTATAATACCATTATTATCAACAGTATCAACAACACCTTCACAAACTTCTCCTTTTATAGGTTTCATTACAATTGCACTAAAACTAACATTAAATATTATATTTCCAGTTGTATCCATTATCATTCCATTTGGAATATCATCTATTCTTATTACACATATTAAATATCCATTCTTTTCTGTACATTCTCCTTGAACTTTTTCTATCAGTTTTCCTTTTATTTTTTGCTTTATGTTCTTACCTAATTGATTTGGTGTTAATATTAATTCTCTTTCAAATTGCATTATGAAAAACATTTTTTTAAATGATAATTTTTTAAATTATTTTTTATATTTTTTTATATTTTTGAATAACTAATAATTTAATATTTTTTTATTTTTTTGATTATGTTTTAATTATTTTTTATTTCTTTTCAAAAAAATTATTTAAATTTTATAATAATTAATAAATAATGAAATATATGTTTAAACAATATAAAAGAGCTATTATAATCAAACTTCAAAATGAATAAAATTAGAATTTCTTAAAAAATTAGAAGATTTGGTATTAAATATCATAAAGAAAAATATCTTGAAAATGTTAAAAAAAAATACATTAAATATTGAAAAAATAAATATTAATCTAATTTAATATAATATATAAAATATCTTTAAAAACATTAATTTATTCAAGAAAATAAAGATAAAGTAAAAGCATAAAAAGAACTAGAACTTCTGAATAGAAAAATAAAGAAATAAAAGGATTTTAGCTTTTTTTTGTGATTATATTTATTTCTTTAAATAATTAATGTTTTAATTATTTTCAAATTTTTTTACCGTTTTTTAATAAATATTATTTTTTTTTTTTTTGATTTTTTTTAATCTTGAAGCAAATAATTAATGATTAAAAAAATAAATATTTACAAGAACTATAAGAATATTTAGAGAGTTTATAGCATGAAGATTATAAATGAATCTTTCATGTTTTTATATAATGATTAATATATTTAAGACATTAAATCTAATTTTACGGAAGTATATTTTTTGATTAACAACCATTTACAAAAGTGTTGAATTAATTCAATTAATTCTTCAATATCACTGTTACAATATCCAAAATAATTTTGGCTTAAATAACAAGAAAAAAAATCATTACAATAATTTGGAATACAATTAGCATTTTCTAAAGAAGTATACTCAATGAAAACATATTTTTCTTCACTCTTCATTTTCAGATTAATACTTTCTCTAAATAATAAAATAAATTTTAAAACAAATAAAAAATATTTTTCATTTATCATTGGATGAAAAAACATCAAATATTCCGTAAAAATATTATCACAAACAGGAAAAAAAATTTCATTATTATAATTGTTTTTATTTAATAAATTATATAATATTGGATTTTCTTCTGGTTTTTTTAAAAATTTAAAAAATTTTTTTGTTGAAAAATCTTTATAAATTAAAAAAACGGAATAAACTGCTTTTTCATAATTATTAGGAATAATAAATCCATCATTACTTCTATAAGAATCCTTATAAAAACTTTTATATTTATTCATAATTTTTTCTTCTTTTATTTTTTGATAAATTTCATATTTTTTTGGTCTTCCTCTTCTTCTTTTATTTATATTATTTTCAATTATTATATCAGGATGTTTTTTAAATAAATGATTTAAAAGAGATGATTGGCTTAAATATGATTTATGACAACTTTCACATTCAAAATTCCTTCCTTCAATATAATGTCTTGATCTTCTTTTTTGTTTATCTTTTTGAAAAGAATTTGAATTTTCTTTTATTTTTTCATTGGAATTTTTATTCTTATCTTCAATTGTATTTTGTTGTAAATCAAATGTTGGGATTGAAAGCATATTTCTGCTTTTCTTATATTATTTTATTATTATAACTTAATTTCTTTATATATATTTATTGAAAAAAAAAAACATTCTTTTATTGATTTTGAAGATACAGAGAGCTTAAATTAAAAGAATTAATATTATTATCAAAAGTTTGAGTTTTATGTTTAATATCAAATTTTGATATAATTTTTTTTAAATGTTTTATATTTATATTTATAAAATAATTATATTTTATTACTTTTTATTAATTTAAGGATTTCTATTTTATGAATTAAACGAAATGAATGAATATTTTAGAATGTATATTAAAATAAATAAAGTAGCAAATAAATTGAATATCACTGAAAAAAATTAAAACATATTTATAATTGAGTACAGAATTAGAAATTACTTATATAAAAACTGGGTGTATTTTTTATGTTATAAATCTAAAATTTTAAGATTATTATCAAATAGAATATAATCTTTAGACAAATTTTTCTCTTTGTTGCAAATATTTTATTTGGTATATTTATTTAAATACATTATTATTATCACTTAAACAAGAAATTAAAATGAAAATTATTCATTTGAATATTCACCTTAATATTAATAAAAAGTAATAAATGAACATTATAAACACTTAATATTATAGAATAAGTTTTACAATATATATTTGTTGCTATTAAAGATATTAAAGGTTTATTTCTTATTTAAAAAAAGTTTAAAGTTAAATAGGGATTTTTTAAACTAAAAATACATAAAACTATTGTATCTTTTAAAAATATTATATTCATAAAATTTAAATGTATTTAATAACTCTATTTACAAATAAAACAATAAAAACTCATACTTTAATGAAATTTTCAAAAGCTCAAAAAAATTATTATTCTCTCTAAATAAATATACAAAAAAAAATTTTTATTGAAAAATAATAGTATTCAAAACACAATCATTAAAAAATTCCACATTACTTAGTTCACGACAAGCTTTTTTAACATTAAAAATATAAATAAATCCAACAATAAAAGAAGAAAAAAAAATAGCACACATTAACAATAATTCATTTTGAATAGTAGAGTTTTTGAAAGAACTCAAATCTCTAGAAAAAACAATCATATATCCTAAAGCTACTTTCCTAATAATTCTAGAAACTTCATTTTGAAAAAAAAAAATATATTCATTATTCACTCTTTCATAATTAGATAATTCAGTTCTATTATTATCTTTTTTAAAATCATTATAAAAATCAACCATTATTTGAAATATCGTTTCTTTTGCTGTTTTAAATCCTTTTGAATTTAAATTTCCTCCTATATTAATACATTCATTATATAAATTATTTTCTTCTAAAACATCTAAATATATTAATGAAGGAAAACTTGGATCATATTTATTTTCACATATAAATTTTGCATAATATTCACAAAATTCATTTGAATTTATTTTATTTAAGTAATCCTTTAAATTTTTCAGTTTTGTTTTTTCATATATTATTTTATCAACTTCTTTTTTTTTCTCTGGATAACACATTATTAATAACTCATATAACTTAATTTTTTCATTGTTTGAATAATTTTTTTTGAATTTATCACAATTTAAAGAATATTTAGTTCCTGAGTATTCAATTGTTATTTCTTCATTATATAAAATTGATAAATCATATAAAATCACAAATTCAGTAATATAATTTAAATCTTCAAAAAAGAAATTTTCAATATCTATAATTTTTTCTAATTTCTTTTTAACTTGAACAGAATAAATAATTTGTATAGAAGAAATAACAATAAATATAATAATCATAGGAATTAAAGTAAAAAAAAAATATAAATGTAAATAAGGTTTTTGTAATAATTTAAATCCACTTTGTCCTAATATATATTTATTATTACTATTATTACTCTTAACATTATTATTTTCATTATCATTTTTTTTATTTCTTTTTCGAGGACTTTTGTTGATTAATTTTAAAGTACTTTTCCCACTTGCATTAGTTCTATTACTAGATTCATTTAAAGGAACACTAGATTTATTTAAAGTTGAATTATTTGATTGTTCTGTTTGATTTGTAGTTACTTGTTTTGGAAGAAGAACTTTATTACTCCCTAAACTATTTGTATTAAATATGTTTAAATTTAATAATTTATTTCCATTCTTTTGTTTTGTTAAAATATTTGATTTATTATTTAAAGGATTACTAATTTCTTTTTCTTTTTCTTTTTCTTTTTTCATTGATTTATTTTTTGATAATAAATAATTTGTATTATTGAAATTTATTTTTGTAGAACTTAATTTAGTTCTTGGGTTTTTTTGGTCATAAAACATTGATTGTTTATTAGCGTCAATTATTTTTTTTATATTAGATGAAAAAGACAAAGTTTCGTTTTGATTATTAATTTCATTATTTTCATTTTCAATATTATAATTTTTACCTAAATTTAAAGTAATATTTTTATCATATTTACAATTTGAAATATATGGTTTTACTTTAATCATATTTGAATTTTCAACTTGTTCAGTTAATAACAATTTTAATATTTCATCTTCTTCTTGATGATCTTGAATAATTAAATTATCGAAAATTAATAATGAATCACCTACTGAAAAATTTTCAAAGAATGATAAAACTAAATAAGTTTTTCTTAATAAAAATTTATTAAAAAATCTTATTTGAAGATGACATAAAAAGTATTTTGAAAAAATAGAATTGGATTTAACAACAAAAATATAAAATTCAAAAATATAAAATATTGCAAAAACAATACATATATAAAAATTAATTAGGGATAAATTAAATTGATCATCAATAATCTCATGAATTAAATGTAAGAAAATAGTATAAATCTCATTTAATTGAAATAATAAAGTAAAATAAAAAGTTCCTAAAAGTCTTATATAACAAGCAGAAACAGAAAAATATTCTAAATAATTATAATTTGTCATTTTAATTAAACTTTCATTAAAATAATAATCACTATTATTATAAATTAAAATAAGTTCTGAATAATTTGTAATAAGAAGTAATTCAACATTTAAATTAGTTAGAATATTATTTGATTCACCATATACTTTATTTCCTTTTAAATCAACTAAAGAATAATTCAATTTTTGTGATAAAGAATAAATATTATTTTCTTTTGATAATTTACCTGTAAAAGGAATAAAAAATTTATAAAAATTTTCTTTAAAAGATAAATAATCAGTTATTCTTTCTCTTAATTTTTCCTTATGAAATAAAAAACTATTATCAAATATGTTATTTATCATTTTTATTTGAAGATTATTTGATTGAAATTGCATTAATGTTACTTTTAATGCTATTTGATGAATTGTTTGACCAAACATTAATAAATTGTGATAAGAAGTAAAATAATTTGTTTGATTTTTGATTTTTTCAATTTTTTGAATATAAATTATGAAAAAACTTAACAGGAAAATGATTTCAACAAAAAAAGAATAATACTTTGCAAAAAAATTTATATTTTTGATTTTTGGATTTGTTTTTTTATTTTGGTTGTGATTAACTAGATTAAGTAAAGAATCAATATTAGAATTATTATTATTACCTTTATTAGTATTAGAAGAATTGTTGTTTTTATTATCGTTATTATTATTTTTGTGCTCATTATTCAATTCATTTAAATTGTTATTTATTAAATTTTCTGTTTTTTCATTATGACTTTTCTTAAATTTCATATATTTTTCCAAAATTAGATTTCCTATAAATTTTATTTTAGAAATTTTATTATCATAAGGAAAATCATATAATAATTTATTTCCATCATCATTTTGTTTTTTATTAATATCAAATTCAGTTAATTTAGAACTGCTTTTCTGAGAAAAAAAACTGTGTCTAATATTACCACTATTAATCAATGTATAATTAACAGATAAAGGAGAAATATCTTCATAAATAGAAATAGTAAAAATAAAATAATATTTAATTTTATTTTTTCCTTTATTTAATTTTTTTTCTTTGAAATTAACTTCAACATGAAAATTTAAACTAGAATTATCCATAGAATTTTTGAATTCATTTAAAGGAATAATTATTTTAGAAAAAGCATCTTCACCTAATTGACCAACTTCTCTCATATAAATTTCATTAATATTATTATAAACAGAAGATAAATTTTGAGTAAAATTTCCTTGATTATGAAATTTTTCAAATTTAAATAAATCATTAATGTAAATATTATATTTAGTTAAAACTTCACTATTAAGAAAAAAAAAATCTTCAAATCCTCTACTTAAATTCTGTATTTTTCCTAATCGATTTGTAAATAAAAAACAAGCTCCATAATAATGATTTAACTTAATTGAATTTATATTTGATGTTTTATTTTTTGATGGCGATTTAGGAGTATTTTTATTTATTATTATTTGTTCTTTTGCTTCTGTTAATTTTAAATAAAATTCTATTTTATTTTGTCTAAAAATTGTACTTCCTGATAAATCATATAATATCACATATTTTTCTTTATCTAATAAACAACAATTGTTTAGTTGAATTACATCCATTCCTTGTTCTAAAGTTTTTGTGAAGTTATATATATATGATTTATAAAAAGTTTTTGGAAAGATATTTTCAGGAGTTAAATTTTTAAATTCAAATTTAGTATATTTTAATTTATGGATTAAATCATTTGAAACATATCTTATTTTATATTCAATATTATTTTTAACAAATTCAGCTTCAAATATTAAAGCATAATAATTTTTTGAATTTAATACTAATGAAGATAATTGTTCTGAAAAAAAATTTTCTAATCCTTCTTCAATATTTTTTGGAACAATATTCCTATAATATTGATAAAATGTAGTAAATTTAATATATGAATATATTATGTTACATTTATATGTTTTTAAAATATTATTTGTTTCCTTATTTAATCTTTTATAATTTTCGTTAAACTTCAATATTTCTTTTTTAAAACTTTCAAATGAAATATAATCATCATTAAAGTTATTCATTAAATTCATATAATTAAATAAAAATTTTTTATGTTCATTTTCTAGATACATTATTCTATCTATACTTCTATAACTTCTTAAATATTTTTTAATTAAACTATAATGATGTTTTTTATCATCTTCAATTGTTATCATTTGAATTCTTCCATTTGATTGATGTAAATTATTATTATAAATCCTTAAAATTTTTTCTTTCAAAGTTTCAATTTGAGCAAGACAATAAAAGCTTTTTTTTATTTTTGGTTTTTCTTTTATTTTTTCCAAAAGATAAATACATCTATAATAACTATGATTATATATAAAAAAATATACTATTACAAAAAAGATATTATCAATGATAGTTGTGTCATCAAAAGTCATAGTTTCATAAAAATTAATTTCATAATCTATAAAACCAACAAGTAAAGGAAAATTTTTTTTAATACAATTATAATTAAATTTATCTGAGTCTTTAATTTTCTTAATATAAAAATTCATTTGAGTTAAATAATTTTGAGAATTAAAAACTTGACAATAATAGCATTTTTCACTTTTATTTTTACATTTTGGATTATGAATTCTTTTCTTTATTTCAGTATGTAAATCAAAAAAAATTTTTCTTAAAAGAAAAGGTTGTTCTTGGTAATAAACATTATTAATAAATTTAATCATTGACATATTGAAACTTTTTGGATTATTATGATTAAAATTTAAAATATTTTTCCTTAATTTTCTATTATCAAAATAAAAATGTAATTCTACTATAATTAAACTTATTAAAATTTCTATTATTATTTTAAATATTATTGTGACTTCATCTTTTTGAAGAATTTTCAAATTATTATTATAGTCATATAAAAATATAAATTCAATAACACAAGAAATAAAACAAATACATAAATACAAAAATAAAAGTTTATAAAAAGTAAAAGAAGAATAATAAACATTAAAATCAAAAATTATTTTGATAAAAATTAAACAATAAATACTTCTAATTATAATTTTCATAAGAATAAATTCTTTGAATTTTAAATGAAATTCAGCTTGAATAAATATTTGAATAATTGAAATTAACATGCTATAATAATCAAGTTTATTTAAAGGGTTAAGTAAAGGAGAACGATTATAAACAAACATTGGTTCATGAATTATTATAGATGATAAATTTACTGAATTTACAATAGCAAATATCACTGAAATTGAAAAAAGAATAACTCCAATTAAATAAATCATAATATTTTTCCTACTTGAAAAAATTAATTCTACAAAAAATGAATAATAATATTGAGTAAAAGCATAAAATAAAAAAAAGATATTATAAGAAAAAAAAGTTAATTCTTTATTATATTTTGAATTAATATTTCCTTCTAAATCTACTTTTGATTTAAAATAAAAAGATAATAGTAAATCTATGATAGAAAGGATAAAACCAATTATTCCAATAATATAAAATATTTCTGAAATTGTAATATTGTTTATTATTTCTGCAAGTGTAAATTTTCTTATCCATTTTGAAATTCCTTTATTTGAATCTAAATCCCAATCATGAGTTATTACTAAAAGAGGAATTAATTTTATTATTAGTATAATATAATAAATTTGTTTATTTGAAGGAATAATTTTTTGAATTTTTAAAAATAAACAAATGTCTTTATTTAATTTTTTTTGCATTTTTCTTTCTAAACCAAGAATTTTAATTTACAAAAAAAATATTTCAAAAAAATATATTAATTATTATTATCTAAAATAAAATGAAAAAACAAAACTATTTCTGATTTTCATAGAAATTTAAATGAAAAATATTAGAATAAATAAACAAGAAAAAGATAGAAGAAAACTCAAAATAATTAAATAAAAAAATATCAAAAACCTTTCTTTATTGAACAATATTTTTAATTGAACAATATTTAAAAACAAAAAAAGAAAAATATGATAAGAAAGATTTACTTTAATGACTTTATCTTTTATAAATGATTTTAATTCTATAATATATAAAAAAAGGCAAATTAAGGAACAATAAGAAATAAATATTTTGAAAAATAAAAAAACATAATTTGCCCTATAATATCAATAAAATAAAAAAAAAAAATCAAAATTGTAAGAAAACATTTTAATCAATCAATGATATCGATAATCAAAAAAAAAAGAATTGGTTCATTATAAAATTTATTGTTCTGTTATTATTAATAATATTCAAAAAATGAAAATGGAATTTTTAACTATTATAAAGGGAAAATAATACTTATATTATCTTTTTAAAAATAATAATCTCATTTTTCAAATCAAATTAATTTTGATTTATTTTTATAATGAATTATTTTTCTTGATTAAATAATTTATTTAAATCTTTTTTTATTTTCTTTTTTCTTTTATTTTATCTTCATTCATCAATTTCAAATTATATTCACTTTTTTTTCTTTTTATTTTTTCTAGGGAAAAAATGTTATAAAAAATTAATTCATTTTAATAATAAATAATATAATAATATTGAACTAAATTAAAAATAATTAAACATTTTTACAAAACAATTAAAAATACTAAAATTCATTATCATATCCTAAAAGAAATAAAAAAAAATAAAAAACTTAATATTAAAAAAGCCATGATTTTTTAACAAAACAAATTAGATTACTATTAAATATAATAAACTCAATGATGAGAACCAAAGAAATAATATTAGAGAAAAAAGAAAGAAAAAAAAATTTCAAATCAAACATTCTAAAAACTATGATTTCTCTTCCTGAATTAAAACAATTAAGTGAAAGTAAAGTTTTGTTAAAGAAAAAAAAGGAAGAATTATCATATTATAAAAATATATTTAAAGAAAAAGCAATATTTAGAAGAAGATCAAATCCATTAAATAATGTATTAAATATAAGATATACTGAAATGAAGTAATTTATGAAAAAATGAGAAAAAAAAAAATAAAAGCTATTATAAAATTAACTAAATAAATATTTGGATAATAATGTTAAAAACTATAATTAAATTTATGAAATGAATAGAAGATTTTTCTATGACTGGTTTTATTGTTGTTACAATTAAAATGATGATAATGAAACAAAAAATAAAAAAAAATAGAATAATCCTTAGATAAAACATTATTAAAATGTAGAAATAGACAAAATGTTAGAAAGTTATTTAAATATAAAAAATAATGAATAGGAATAATGTATATTAAATGAGAGTAATTTAATTTTTTTATTATTATTTACTAAAATAATATTTTATAAAATTCCCATTTTAAAAAATGGATATTTTTTATGACTATATAAAAAATTTAACTTTAACAAGATTTGTGTGTTCAATTATAAGTATATTTTCTTGTTTAGTAATAGTAATCTTATATATATTATTATGTTTCCAATTAAAATTTCAAAAATCATTAAAAATGGAAGAAGATACAACAACTTTTGAACAAACAACTTTATCTAATGTTGAATCAAAAAATGAAAAGAAAGTAGGTTTAGGAAGTCATTATATGTTTTTATTAATATTATCTAATTTATTTAGTGCTTTAACAGAAGGAAGTTTTTACATAAAAGTATTTATTTTTGATAAAAACTTAAATAAAAATGTGACATATTACAAAGAATTCTCAAATTCTACTTTTTGTCAATCTTACTCTTTTTTTCATAATTTTTTTGAATTAAATGGTGTATGCTGGACAACAATAATAACAAGATTATTTTATTATTCTACTAAAATAATTGGATTAGGTACTCATAAAGAGCAAATGATAAATTCTTTACTTTTTTCTTTAGGTTTTTCTATAATGATAAGTATACTTCCTTTATTTTTTTCTGGATATGGTTTTGCTTTTACTCATTGTTCCTTTGATAAAATTGATGATGAGAAGAAATACAAATCACTTCTTTTTGGAAGTATTTTAACTATATTTATTATTGTTAATTGTATTTATAATTTTGTAGTTTTGTTGAAAAGTCATCATTTTTATAAAAACAAAATTAATCAATTAAAAGAGCAAAATGAAAATGAATATGAAACTTTAAAAATTTATGTAATGTTATTTAAATTATTTCCTTTTTTTTTACTTATTTCTAGGTTTATTAAATTAGTTCAATATCTTGCTGAGATGATAAAAAATCTAAATTTTATTATTTTCTTTTATTATTTTAATTCTATTTTATATTGTTTAACTGGATTATTTGATTCACTTTTTTGTTTTTTTTTCTTTAGAGGTGTTTATAAATCTTGTTGTGAAAATAAAGATATTGAATTTAAAGAAAATGAAAATGAAAGTGAAACTAAATTAGTTAGTTCTCTATACAAATAAATATTTGATTGTTTATTTTTAGAGGAAATATAAGTTAATTTATGATTTTAATAAAAAATATTTTGTTGAATTTTTTATTTTTTTTATTCATAATATTGTTTTTATTATATTATTTTTATGGAAGAAAAATCTAAAAAATGTATTATTTGTAATATTGATAATAGTAATTATAAATGTCCTAAATGTAAAAATTATTATTGTTCAATTAATTGCTTTAAAGAACATAAAGAAAAATGTATTACAATCGAAGGGAATAATAATCAAAATAATGAAAATGAAAGTTTAAATCATGATAAACCTTTGAATTTAGATGAAGAAGAAGATATTATTTTAGAAAAAAAAGATTTAGACAAATTAAAAGGAAATCAAAAAATTATAAATATGCTTAAAAATAAATCTTTAAGAAAAATTATAAGAGAAATTGATGGAGCAAAATATAAAAAAAGAACCTTAGAAAGGGTTATGAAAAATGATAAAAATTTTAAAGAATTTATTCAAGATATTTTATATACTCTTGGGTTTATTAAAAATGGTATTTTTACCATTAAATAGTAATTTATAATATTATAATAAAAATTTTTAACTAATTAATTCTTTTTTTCAATTTTTTTTCATTTTATGGAAAACTTAAATTCTGAAAATGAAAAAAAAACAGACAAATTTTTGAAAAAAATTGAAAGAAAAAAAGAAATTGAAAAAAAGAAAAATGAAAATAAAAGGTTTAATTCTATATATAAAGAATTATTTGAATTATCAAATTTTTTTGTAAATTCAAATAAGAATTATAATTCAAATATTAGAAATTGCATATTATATCCAAATATTTTTAGTTATGAAAAATTAATGAAAAAGATATTATCGATTTTTTCTTTAGAAACTGATAATGATATTTTTATTTATTTTATTAATATATTTGAAAATTCAAAAGATTAATTTAACGGACATTTAAATACAGAAATTATGAATATTTTCTCTTTATTATTGTTTTTTAAAGATAATGATTTCTTTGTTA